>AZIB01000626.1_pt1 | contig 7593 bp, 6 predicted proteins | sample 359021 | NCBI WGS metagenome assembly AZIB01 (sample SAMN02429711, study PRJNA222659) | marine sediment metagenome | biome: Sediment sample; isolation source: sample MGS-HAV from oil contaminated site at the Gulf of Genoa where a Haven... | place: Italy: Haven | collected 2011-04-11 | depth 78 m m | reverse complement strand
ACCCTCTCACAGTCAATTAATTTTTGCCAATAAAATACCAGCGCCGGTTTTAATTAATCAGGCGGCGATATGACTTAGAGCAGAACACTTGCCTTGTTCCGCCGTTTCATTAAAACAGGGGCCTATCTTTTAATCTTTATTTTCACGCTCCCTCTACACATTCGACGTTTTCAGTAAAATACGGCTTTGACATATATTCGGCTTCTTAGTCGCACATTAATCGTGCTGAGCCCTAATGAGATTCAAGATGACTCTACCTCCTATTCAAGCACTTGGTCTTTATGACCTCTGTCCCTAGCCAGGTTTGGTAGAGTCAAAACCGTTTAATTCATTACTGATAAAGCCGTTGGTAGGACTCCTTTTTATTTAACGTAAATCTATTTCAATGTGTAAGCTTTTTACAATGGTGGCGGTTGTTTATGTTTTTGCAATGACCAAAGGATTATAATCTTCTCCTTTCGATAGAACGGCCCAGGCAATGCGTGCAAGCTTATTCGCTAGTGCGACAACAACTTTGGATTTGGGTTTTTTCTGCAATAGGTTTTGCAACCATAAACTCAAAGCATCCTCTTTCCCTTCACACCACCTGACAACAGCTCTGGCACCATGAATGAGTTGTCTCCTCAAATTATGGTTGCCTCGTTTACTTATCGCCCCCATACGGGATTGATCACCGCTAGCATGTTGTTTTGGTGTGACGCCAATCCAGGCAGCCATTTGCCGACCGTTTTTAAACATTTTGGGGTCGCTTACAGCGCTGATTATTCCGCGCCCTACAATTGGACCTATACCAGGAATCGTTTGTAGACGCTTGTAATCATCATTTTGTGAGAGTAATTGGCCAGCCTTGGTTTCATTTTCCTGTATTCTCTCATCATGCCGAATTAACTCCTGATACAAGCCATTAATAAATTCACGAGAATTAACCGTTAGCTGATTATCCGGATCTTCTAATATCATGGGAATTTCTTTACGTAGCGCTACCATTTTTTTCTCAAGGGTGACTCCGTATTCTGCCAACAGACCTCGTAATTGATTGGCAACCGCTGTTCGTGATTTTACCAAACGATCTCGAATGCGATCCAGACTTTGAATATCTTGCTGTTCTAAGGTTTTAACGGCCACAAAGGTAGCCTTAGGCCGTTTAGATGCCTCAGCAATGGCTATTGCATCATTGTGATCATTCTTGTTGCCGACAACAAAAGGTTTTACCTGGTGAGGAGGGATCAGGTTAACGGAATATCCTAATTGCTGAAAGGCGCGCCCCCAATAATTTGAGCTGTAACATGCTTCCATGACAATATGTTTGCAATCAAGCTTTAATACCGCTTGAACTAGATTATTGCGCCTTATCTTCCTGTTAAAAACAACCTTATTGTGCTCGTTGATCAAACAAACCTGAAAAACGTTTTTTGCTAAATCTATACTGATTACGCTATTCTTATTCATAGATGGATGCCTCATATTAACTTTGTTTTCGGAAACTAAGTTTGGCACATTACGATGCCGGTTATGGGGTGTCCATCTCATCAGGCATTCAATAAAAAGAATCCAGACTCGATCTAGTGCCTGCCCTGAGTAATTTTGATGAGCTCATTTTTTTCTGTCTGCCTTATCTTGTAAATTCGGTATCTAACACTCCGTCCGCCGCCCTCTAGCGCTTGCAAACAACCTTTCTACACCAGGTCGGTGATATTCAGAGGCTGATGCTGCTGTCGATGTGTTTTAGTAGCCCAGATAAAATCATTCTTCTTTGAAAGCCTGACTGCATCGGCGAGTTAAAAATCTGCTTTGTGGTTTCATTGTGACAAAGAATTGCCTGCCCCATCATGGACTTGTTTGCTCTGAAATTAAGCATTATCAAAGGGTTTTATTCAAAAAAAACCAGAAATCAAATTCTTATCGTAAAGCTTGGTTCTGGCATGTCGCTTGCAGAAATACTCCTCAGGGTTAGTCGTTAATTAAAACGGTTAATTTTTACTAACATTAAGCAGGGGTAAGAAGATGAAAAAAGAACAAGTCGTAGAGGCCATTGTTTTAGCAAAAAAAGACAAAGGCCTGTCATGGGAGTCGATTGCCAGTGAACTGGGTATGGGAACTGTCTGGGTAACGTCGGCCTGCCTGGGTATGAATAGCATGCCTGAAGAACCTGCCGAAAAGCTATGTCAGCTGCTCGATTTACCTGCGAGCGCCAAGGTAGCACTCATGGAGTACCCGGTTAAAACCTGGGACAAAAATATTCCCCAGGACCCTCTCATCTATCGTTTATATGAAGTTGTTGGTGTGTATGGCGATACATTGAAAGAAGTTATTCAGGAAAAATTTGGTGATGGTATTATGAGTGCAATTGACTTCAGTATGGATATTGAAAAACAGGAAGACCCAAAAGGTGATCGAGTGGTTTTAACCTTGAATGGAAAATTTTTGCCCTATAAAACCTGGTAGAACAACCACTGTTAATGTTGTAGAGAATACCTGAGAGAAAGCGCCTTACTCAGGTGCCTTCTCTGACGCTAATGCTTTTAACTCAAATTTTAGAGTTCAATTGGACTGGCATACCCAACATTATGCACTTTCCGAAAAGTATAAACTCCGAAATTTGAGTTATGAATTCAACGCATACTTTGATAAATAACAATACATATCAAAATAAAAGAAACGCCCTGCCAGAAAAGCACGGGGTTCCGTTCTATTAGCGGTGGCCGGGATTTGCTGAGAAATCGAGGATTTGGTTGTTTTAACTCATGGATGAATTCCGAAACTTCGGTGTAACGTTTGGTTGGGTTAATATCCACAGCTTTTTTTATTGCATCGTCAATCCATCCGGGAATGTTGTTTTCATTTTTTAACTTTTCATTGCTTAATAATGGACTGTACACCAGCCGTTGCTGGGATCTTGCATTGTTGGTTTTAGCGATGTTTGTGCCGTATGGAAGTCGACCAGACAGCATCTGATAAGTAATAATGCCTAAGGAAAAAAGGTCTGATTGAGTGGTTCCTGTTTCCCCCAGGAAATACTCTGGTGCCGTATACTGTGCCGTGCCTACAATGCCCTCATTTGTTTTTCTTATTTCAGTGATGCCTGCAACTTTGGTTGAACCGAAATCAATAATTTTAGCCGTGCCTGTCAAATCTATCATCACGTTGTTAGGGCGTAAATCCTGATGCACCATTTCCTGACGATGAAAAGCTTGCAGGCCTTTCGCAATTTGTTCGACTATCGAGCGCACCATATCAATATCCGGCGAAGGATTGTCAATCATCCATTGGGCAAGGGTTTTTCCCTCAATGTACTCTGTCACCGCATACAGATAATTCCGTTTACGGTTTGACTCTACCGCTTTTAGAATGTGCGCATTGTTTAAACGCTTGGCGATCCATTCCTCCATAAGAAAATTTTCCAGATACTCCTCATTGTTGCGCATTTCGGCTGAGGGCGTTTTAATTACGACCTTCTCACCTGACTGGCCATCTTGTGCCAGATAAACGTGGCTGCGGCTGCTAATGTACAGTTCGCGAAGAACATGAAAACCATCAAAGTCTTTTCTGGGTTGTAATGTGGGGGCGGGTGGCAATGAATTAATCTGCTCTTGAACTTCAATCAGATTTAGCTCAGACAAACTGTTAACTTTTACAATCTGTAGCGTCAGGTTGTCGTCACTACCGGCCTTATACGCTTGTTCAATCAGGTCCTTTGCGAGCTGGTCGAGCTGGTTTTCAGCCTTGTAAATTGCCTCGGCAATGATCTTCTCAGAAAGATATTCGTAAACGCCGTCAGTCGCTAAAACAAATGTATCGTCTTCATGAATTTGAAAAGTGCTGTAATCAATTTCAAGGTGATCGTGAATGCCAAGCCCTCGCGTAAGATAACTTAACTCAGGCGATACTTTGCGGCGGTGATCTGTTGTTAATTGCTCGAGCTGTCCATCTGCCAAACGATAAATACGAGAATCGCCGCTATGAAACAGGTGAGCAGTATTGGATTTAAAAACAATCGCGCTAAAGGTGCAGATATAACCTTTATCTTTGTTGTGTCGGTAGGGGCTGTTCCGTGTTTGTGCGTATAACCAGGAATTGGTTGCTTTCAAAACCCGTTGCGCAGACGTTTTTACCGACCAGGAGTCTGAGGTGCAGTAGTAATCTTGCAAAAAAGATTTAACAGCCGTTTCGCTTGCAATCTGGCTAACATCGCTGCTGCTGATACCGTCTGCAATCGCAACGGCAATACCTTTCGAGCTAAGCACAGGCTCTTCAGGAATAAAAACGCCGTGGAAGTCCTGATTAATATCCTTTTTGCCAGAGCTGGAATATTGGCCAGTGGAAATAGTTAATTGTTTATTCATAAAGTGAAAATCCCCGCCTAAAGGACGGGGATTTATCAGTTTTGCGCTTTCTTACGCCAGGCTGCTTTTAGAAACGTTATTAAGCTTGCGTTCTGGGCTGGTTTTTACGTGCGTTAAGTACAATGGTAAACCCACCAATAAAAACCCTCCTGCGAGGTTACCCAAAGCAGTGGGGATTTCGTTCCAGACAAAATAATCCACAACAGTAAAGTCACCACCCATAATCATAGAGAACGGGAATAAGAACATGTTAACAATCGAGTGTTCAAAGCCCATAAAAAAGAACAGCATAACGGGCATCCACATTGCCATCATTTTACTGGTTGCAGAAGTTGAGATCAGAGCACCGACAACACCCATGGACACCATCCAGTTACACAGCATGCCACGAATAAATATGGTAATCCAACCTGCTAGCCCATGTTCCTGATAGCCCAGAGTTCTGGATTCACCAATGCTGCTCACTTTTGCCGCCAGGGCACCGCCGTCGGTGTTATACCCGTACGTTAAAATATAGGATGCAAAAAATGCGACGGTTAACGCACCGGCAAAGTTACCGACAAAGACCAAGCCCCAGTTCCTGAAAAGTTGATTGATGGTACAACCAGGACGTTTATCAATAACGGCCAATGGTACGAGTGTAAACACACCGGTGAGCAAGTCGAATTTCATCAGGTATAACATGATGAAGCCCACGGGGAACAGCAACGCACCCACTAAGGGGCTGCCGGTTTTAACAATAACTGTAATTGCAAAAAACGCCGCCAAGCCCAAAATTGCCCCAGCCATAAACGCGCGTACCAGAGTGTCTTTGGTAGACATAAATATTTTTTGCTCGCCTGAGTCAACCATTTTGGTTGCAAACTCGCTTGGTTCTATATAAGCCATACGCATTCCCTCTCTTAAATTTTGATGATTTGTTATGCTTACAATATGCGAATTTAGTGCCAGAAATATAATACCCATTAAAAACCAAGATAAAACAGATGGATAGAGAGGCAGCGATGCCAAAAGTTAACCTTAATGTGAGGGCTTTACGGGAAGATGAAAAGTCGGCCTGCCCCAGGGCAGTGCGATTTGGTGTGAAGGGGATTCATTTGATGCAGTTTATATATTATATACCTAAAAACCAAAACGTCATTTACGGGCAGTCTATTCTTCCAGCTGTTACACTGCCGCCCTACTTTTATACAGGCCTTACCCCGTGATCGCTTTTCTTTCTGACTTAATCCAGTGCCTGTCCCGGGTAATTGATCCCTAACACCGCGCTGAGGTAGGGGTCTTCTCAGCTTAAGCCAGTTTTAGATATAACAAACTCGTTATATCTAAAACCTGCCACTAACTTGACATAATGATTGTTTTTAGTTTGTTTCTGACATAAGCATGGTCTTATATCCAAAACCATAGCGGCTGGGACAGACACCCCAAAAAGAAAACCCTGACTTGATCCAGTGCCTGTCCCCGGATATTTACGATTCATTCAAATAGCGCCCCCTACGCCTTTAAATTTATCAACAAAAGCGGCGATCTTCTCGAAAACGCTTTGCTTTTTCGTCAGGTATTGGGGGTTTAGCGGGCTCATTTTCGGCAGAATGGCATTGAGCTCTGTGCCGCTGTCACTGGCAAACTCCCGCTTTAGTGAGGTGGTGATATAGCGTCTAGCCGCGTCGGTGTTCAGGCTCTCAGCGTTGATAAGCGCTTCTGCTTCGCGTTGTTGTTCGGCTTGCGCAAAGGTAAAGAAGGCATCGATCACGCTGGCTTTGTCGCCTATCTGATCCAGGTCTGTTTGGTTAATAAAATCTACCAGCAGGCTTTCTTTAGCGCGACTGCCAAGGCTGGCGCGGATAGCCCGGCGCACGTCTTCAATTAATGTCGCTTTGTCTTTACGGTTTTTATTGTGCTCGAAAATCAATTCCAGAATATAGTCTAGGTTGATCTCTAGCGATTTGAGCAGGTCTACCTCGAAAACCACGTCGTCCCAATCAATGTTTGATTTATCGTTGTCGGATGCTGATTTTTCCCGGCGCAACCAGTCGCGGATATCGTTATAGGTAGACCGATAATCTTGGACTTTTCGCTCTGAAGGTATTCTTATCGTTTGCAGCGCGGCCAGTTCATCATCATTGAGATGGTGTTCAGCCTTAAACGCCTCGGCTGCTGCCGGTTCGGAAATATCGATGCCTTGAAGGGCTTTCAGGCTGGAAAATTCGTCATAGTTTTGCAGTACATTCTCTACGCGCAAATATTCGCCGAATAGCTTAGCAAAGTCTTTCTTGTCTTTTTCTAAGGCAATGTCGTCTGGCGTGGGGAAGCGCTGCTCTAGCTCTGTCACCACGTCCATAAAACCACGCCGCGCTTCGCCGGTGAGAACATCAGTAAAGCCTTCCATGTATTCCTTATAGCTCTTTTCCAGTACCACATTCTTGGTATTTTTGTCACCAAACAGGGTGATCGCATCGATGGTGGCCTTTTCCAAATTGCGGAAAGTGACGATATTACCAAAGGTCTTGGTGGCATCGTAAATGCGGTTGGTGCGTGAATAGGCCTGCATTAAGCCGTGGTAGCGCAGGTTCTTATCCACAAACAGGGTATTCAGGCTTGGGGCATCGAAGCCGGTGAGGAACATGCCCACCACAATCAGCAAGTCGATTTCTTGATTTTTTACCCCCTTGGCAAGATCGCGGTAGTAGTTTTGAAAGCCGTTGCTATCGACGCCAAAGTTGGTTTTAAAGAAGCCGTTATAATCGGTAATGGCGGCGCTTAAGAACTCTTTAGCGCTACTGTTCATGGCCGACACATCAAAGCTCTCGTCCAGAATATCGCCTATGGCATCTTGCTCTTCATTAGCGGCAAAAGAAAAGATAGTGGCGATTTTTAGCGGTTTATTCTTTTCTTTATATAAAGCCTCGGCCTGTAATGTATTCAGTGTTTCATAGTACGACTTGGCGGCATCCACGCTACTGACGGCAAACATGGCATTAAAGCCCTTGCCGCTCATTTTCTGGCGGTGCGTTTTTTTGTGGAAGTTGTTCAAAATGTACTGTGACACCTCCCTAATGCGATCAGGGTGCAGCAGCGCTTGTTTGTTTTCGGCGGCGCTCAGCTTCTTCTCATCTTGTTCGGATTCGATGGCCTTAAATTGTGGGCGCACATCGTTATAGTCCACCTTGAACTTGAGTACTTTTTCATCGCGGATGGCATCGGTGATCACATAGGAGTGCAGCTCGCGGCCAAACACGCTGGCGGTGGT
>AZIB01000822.1_pt1 | contig 8112 bp, 8 predicted proteins | sample 359021 | NCBI WGS metagenome assembly AZIB01 (sample SAMN02429711, study PRJNA222659) | marine sediment metagenome | biome: Sediment sample; isolation source: sample MGS-HAV from oil contaminated site at the Gulf of Genoa where a Haven... | place: Italy: Haven | collected 2011-04-11 | depth 78 m m | reverse complement strand
TATAGGCTCTGCCATTGGCATCTTTTACAGCATGGGCCAGTTGGCATTCAATCCATTCGATACGGTAGCCGAGTTCTTCATCTAATAGCGTTCTTGCCATTGCTCTAAAACCGTGGCCGGTCATTTTTTCTTTGGGAATGCCAAGCCTTCGCAAAGCGGATAAAACCGCGTTGTCGCTCATAGGGCGCTTAGGACTTCGTGCGCTTGGGAACACATATTGACGATGCCCGGTTAGTTGTAACAGGTTTTGCAGGGCTTCGATGGCTTGTTCGCTTAATGGAACAATATGGTCGCTTTTGGTTTTCATCTTGTCGCCAGAAATATGCCATTCCTGTTTTTCAAAGTTTATCTCCGACCATTCCATGTACCGTAACTCTCTGGGCCGGCAGAAAAGCAAAGGTGCCAGTTTTAAGGCAGTGGCGACTTCCGGAGTGCCTTCGTAATCCTCAAGCATAAGTAACAGCTTGCCAGCCTCTTTGGGGTCGGTAACGGCGGGGAAGTGTGATTGAACAGGGCTTTTCAAAGCACCTTTTAGGTCTGCACTAGGGTCGCGCTCAGCCTTACCAGTGGCCACGGCATAACGGAATATCTGGCCGGATACCTGCTTAACTCTACGGGCAGTTTCAAGTACCCCCCTGCTTTCTACACGACGCAAGCAGGCTAATAAGTCAGGAGAAGTGATTTCATGTATTGCTCGGTTGCCCAGGTGAGGGAAAAGGTCTTTATGGAGCATCCTGTCTATTTTTCGAGCATGGCTGTCTGACCAATGGATACGTTCTTTTTCATACCACTCAAGAGCAAGCGCCTTAAAGCTGTTTTCCTGTGACTGTTGTTTAGCCAACTTTTTGGCACGCTGAACTTCCGAGGGGTCTATATCGTTGGCAATCTGTTTTCTGGCATTGTCGCGCCTGGTTCTGGCCTCGGCCAAGCTGACTTCCGGGTAAACACCAAGGGCCAGTGTTTTGCGTTTATCTCCAAAGCGATAATCAAAGCGCCAATACTTTTGGCTTTTAGTTGTGATGTAAAGGTAAAGCCCTTTTTCATCACTGAGCTTGTAAGCCTTGTCTTTTGGCTTAGACTTTTTGGCCTGGATATTGGTGAGTGCCATTGATAAAACCCCGATAGAGCATTTGACGGTATCTCGAGTGACGGTATAAAAAATACCGTCAAAAATACCGTTGCAATTGACGGTATTTGGCTGTACGTTAATGGATGTCTATGGACAAAGAGTAAAGGGCAAGCCCTTTATTTGCAAGGGTTTCAGGACGTTTTTGGACTTGGCTGGACGGGGATATGGTGCCCAGGGACGGAATCGAACCGCCGACACGAGGATTTTCAATCCTCTGCTCTACCGACTGAGCTACCTGGGCATGATAGGTGCTTCAAAGAGGCGGTATTAAACCTGCTGACCGTATAAAAGTCAATTACTTGGCAGTAATTTGCTTAAGACTTCTCTTGAGGAGTATAACCTTCTGGTTTTTCGTAGTCCTCGTTAGACAGAAACTTTTCCCGTTGCTCATCCAGAAACACTTTGGTTTCTGCTTCCATTAGATTCAGGTGGTTTTCATTTATGAGCATGGTTTGGTGGCTTAGCCATTCTTGCCAGGCTTTTTTTGATACCTGTTCAAAAATCACCTGTCCTGCGGGGCCAGGGAAGGGTGGGTTGGGTAGGCCTTCGAGTTCTTGCTGGTACTTCCGGCATAAAATAGTGCGACTCATGGTGAGTTTTCTCGTTTGATTATGGTCGTTATGGATTTATCTATTTGATTTAATTAAGTTTATCCAAGAGCTTTTTTACCGGGGCGGATAAGCCCAGTTGCCTGTATTCAGAGGGTTTAAACCAGCGTGAGAGATTACTTTCCGCTATGTTCGATGCCTTCAGACTACCGTTTTTGGCAATTATACCTTCCGCTGGAGTTTGTAGCATCATTTTTACCGGGGATATGTGTAAGCGGTAATGGGAAAAGTCATGATGAAAAGTACCCCATTCATCCAGTTTATGGGCATTTATTTGCAGTTTTGTCTGGCAAAAGGCATTTGGGGTTTCGTCAATTGGGCATTCTGGCAGGCTCCATAAGCCTCCCCAAATGCCCGTTGGAGGGCGCTTCTCAAGATATACTTCGCCGGATTGGTTAAGAATCATTAGCATTGAAAGGGCTTTTTCTGGTCGGTTTTTTTTCGGCTTTGAGTGCGGAAACTCTCGCTGACGATTGTTTAATTTAGCCTGGCAGGGGTGGGCAAGAGGACAGCTTTCACAATTGGGGCTTGAGCGAAGGCAAATGGTGGCCCCCAGATCCATCATGGCCTGATTATATTCTTTGTTCCGGGTATTAGGAGTGTACTGTTCGGCCATGGCCCATAACTGGGTTTGAGTGCTTGTATGTCCGGGCCATCCTTCAACGCAGTGTGTGCGGGCCAGAACCCTTTTTACGTTGCCATCAAGAATACTTGCGGTTTTGTTTAATGATAAGGACACAATGGCACCAGCTGTGGAGCGGCCAATGCCGGGTAATTGCATGAGTTGTTCTACGGTTTCGGGGAAATTACCCTGGAAGTCATCGCGTATAATTAGAGCTGTTTTACGCAAATTTCGTGCTCTGGCGTAATAACCAAGGCCGCTCCAAAGAGCCAGAACGTCGTCTTCTGGCGCATTGGCTAATGTTGTTACGTCTTGAAACGCATCCATAAAGCGCTGGTAATAGGGGATAACAGTGCGCACCTGTGTTTGCTGCAGCATGATTTCTGAAATCCATACTCGGTAGGGGGTGGGGTTGATTTGCCAGGGCAAATCTTTTCTACCATGTTCCTGGTACCAGTCGAGAACGAGTTGAGAAAAGTTTTTTATTTTTTTTGGCATATTGCTCGTAAGAAAAACTTTACCCTGGATCAGGCCTGGTAAATAAACTTTCTGGATTCAGGGGAAGGGCTGTTATCGGGCTTGAATTGCAAGGCCAGTAGAAATGCTTTTGCTTCATCGTAATTAATGGAATTACCCTCGGGAATTTGGGCGATTAACGGCGCATTGCCGTTTTCTCCATCAACTTTATTCAAATACTCAATTTTTATAATCTCCTCCATAAGCTGGGAGCCAACACCCCGTTTTCTGGTGGCGTCCCTGACGTAAACGTGGCTTATGGTAATGGTCTTGTTGGTATTGGTCTCGGTAATTAATGCTGCAGCAATCCATCGACCATTGAATTTGCCACAAAACAAGCGGGTGTCTGGAGATTGGCATAAGCCGGATAATGTCTGATTTAGGGTTTCGCCGTAGATTTTATCAAGATCTGAGCTGAATTGTTCATCGTTAGGGTAGTTTTCGAAGGACTGAAAAATTACGGGCATAAATTATCTTTTGGTCTGTTGATCTATCAATATCAGGTGGTTTTATCGGATTTGCGAGTATTGTAAAAAGCCATCTTGCTAATATCCAGTGTAATTTACACAATTAGTCAGGTTTTTTGAATTTGGAATCATTCGATGAATAGAATCGATAATAGTGCTCTGGTTTGTCTTGTCTGGAAAGATTATAATTAGGCCTTTAAATCACCCATACATCTTTAAACGCATTCCTGATTTGGAGGCTTAATGGCAGACCGTATTGCCACGGTTGAGCGTAATACGCTTGAAACCAAAATAAAGGCGACAATTAACCTTGATGGCACCGGTGTATCTGAATTTGATACCGGTTTACCCTTTCTTGAGCATATGCTTGATCAAATTGCCCGACATGGATTAATTGACCTGAATATCAAGGCCGATGGCGACCTTCATATTGATGCCCATCATACTGTGGAAGACATAGGTATTACCCTGGGGCAGGCTTTTAATCAGGCTGTGGGGGATAAAAAAGGCATTGTTCGTTATGGCCATGCTTATGTGCCACTGGATGAAGCTTTGTCCAGGGTTGTGCTGGATATGTCGGGGCGCCCGGGTTTAAGTTTTAACGTGCCATTTGTAAGAGGCAGTGTTGGAGGTTTTGATGCGGATCTTTTCCATGAATTTTTCCAGGGCTTTGTTAACCATGCATTAGTAACCTTGCATGTTGATAATTTAAAAGGCTCGAATGCACACCATCAGGCTGAAACCGTGTTTAAGGCATTCGGTCGGGCATTGCGCATGGCTTTGAGTTTTGACGAGCGAATGGCTGGAATGATGCCTTCTACTAAAGGCCAATTGTGAAACTCAGCTGTAAAACGCATCTATAAAATAATTCAAGACCTGAACCTGGTTAAACCTTAGAGAATACTTCTAGTTAAAGGTATCTGTAAAAAGAGCACCTCTAAAAATAGTCTTTGGCCTTTACAAATCTGTCCTATATCGAAATTTTTATGGTAGCAAAGTAGAGCTAAGTCAAGGTAGAGCTAAGTAGAGTAACGAAATAGGTAGCAACGTAGTGACGCAAAGTATTGCAGTAATAGATTATGGTATGGGGAATTTACATTCGGCAGCCAAGGCGCTCGAACATGTTGACCCTACAGCCCGCGTATTCATCAGCAGTGATCCTGAAAAAATTCTTGGTGCCGATAAAATAGTTTTTCCTGGTGTGGGCGCTATTCGGGATTGCATGGGTGAAGTTTGTCGTTTAGGTCTTGATGAGGTGGTTAAAGAAGCATGTAAAAGCAAACCTTTGCTGGCCATTTGTGTCGGTATGCAATGCTTGATGGATTCAAGCGAAGAAAATAATGGCGTGGAGTGTTTGGGTGTTTTTAAGGGTAAAGTTAAATACTTTGGTGATGACCTGAAAGAAAATATTAACGGACATGTCGAACGCTTGAAAGTACCTCACATGGGCTGGAATCAACTTAAGCAAACCACTGATCACCCACTATGGTCAGGTATTCCGGAAAATGGTCGATTTTATTTTGTTCACAGTTATTTCGTTTGCCTGGATGATACGGAACTCCAAGCGGGTAAAACTCATTATGGCCAGGATTTTACAGCTAGTATCGCCAGAGATAACGTATTTGCTGTTCAGTTTCACCCCGAGAAAAGCCATCACAATGGTTTAAAACTATTAAGCAATTTTACAAAGTGGGACGGCGCTTTTTAATCTACTTATAGCCCATTCTTCCCCCGCTTTTTTAGGAACTATTATGCTCATTATCCCCGCAATTGATTTAAAAGACGGCAAGTGTGTTCGTCTTCGCCAAGGCCGTATGGAAGATGATACTGTTTTTTCTGATGACCCTGTTGCTGTTGCTGCTCGCTGGGTAGAAGCGGGCGGTCGTCGATTACATCTTGTGGATTTAAACGGAGCCTTTGCTGGAGAGCCGGTGAATGGCGACATTGTAAAAGCAATTACTAAACAGTTTCCTGATTTACCCGTACAAATTGGTGGTGGAATTAGGGATTTAGCTACTATTCAAGCTTATATTGATGCCGGTGTAAGTTATGTGATTATTGGTACTAAGGCGGTTAAAGAGCCGGCCTTTGTTGCTGAAGCCTGCAATGCATTTCCTGGTAAAATTATTGTGGGTCTGGATGCCAAAGATGGCAAAGTGGCCACCGATGGCTGGGCCGAAGTCACTGATGTGGATGTTATCGACCTTGCAAAACAATTTCAGCAGGATGGTGTAAGCTCAATTGTTTATACCGATATTAATCGAGACGGCATGATGCAAGGCGTAAATATTGAAGCCACTCAGCGCCTCGCTCAAGCGGTTAATATTCCGGTTATTGCTTCTGGTGGTGTTACTAATATTGAAGATGTTAAACATTTATGCAAAGTTAAGCACCCGACTTTGTTAGGCGCGATTACTGGTCGGGCAATTTATGAGAACACTCTGAATTTAACAGAAGCCCAGGCTTTAGCTGATGAGCTGGTAATTAATCAAGCATAAACATTTTTAGAGGCGCCTTTAAGTTAATGGAGTTTATTTTATGGCTTTAGCAAAACGTATTATTCCGTGCCTTGATGTTGACGATGGTCGCGTGGTTAAAGGCGTGCAGTTTGTAGATATTCGTGATGCAGGTAATCCGGTAGAAGTTGCTCGTGGTTACAATGAACAAGGCGCTGACGAAATTACTTTTTTAGATATTACCGCCAGCCATGAAAAACGCGATACAACTCTTCACATGGTTGAAGAAATTGCCAGTGAGGTGTTTATTCCCTTAACAGTTGGTGGCGGAATTCGAACCGTAGAAGATATACGACGTTTGTTAAATGCCGGTGCAGATAAAGTCGGTATTAATACCGCGGCTGTGCATGATCCTGAATTTGTTAAAGAAGCTGCTGAAAAGTTTGGTTCCCAATGTATTGTTGTCGCCATTGATGCCAAGCAAGTGAGCAAAGACAATGAGCCTTTGCGTTGGGAAATATTTACCCATGGAGGCAGAAAAGAAACCGGGCTGGACGCTATTGAATGGGCAAAAAAAATGGTGGCTTACGGGGCTGGTGAAATTTTGCTGACCAGTATGGACCGTGACGGTACAAAAAACGGTTTTGATTTGCTTTTAACAAAAGCCATTAGCGAAGGTGTTTCTGTTCCAGTGATTGCTTCCGGCGGTGTTGGAAATTTACAGCATTTAGCAGATGGTGTTACAAAAGGCGGTGCAGATGCAGTTCTTGCTGCGAGTATTTTTCATTTCGGAGAATATTCTATAGAGCAGGCCAAGCGATTTATGGTTGAGCAAGGTATAGAGATGAGGCTTTAGGGGTTCCATGTAATAAATTTGCAAAACCTGAAAGCGCAAGATCAAGCTAGGGTAAACATATTAGCTAATAACAATCGTTGTTATCCATCATTCTGCATGTTTCATCTGAATACTCCAGCTCTAATGTGGAATGAAAGAAATCAAAATTTTCTATAGCCTTTCTGGCACTCTCTTTCAAAATAAGTATTTGTTCTTTGTTCAGGTTTTTATCCACAATTAAATGTGCTGTTAGCATGTTATGTTGACCGTCCAGTGACCATGCATGAACGTGGTGGCTTGATATGACTTTGTCTATGGCTTCCAGTTCTGTTTTTAAGGAATCTATATTTATACTTTCTGGTGAGGCCTGTAAAAAAATCGGGATAATCTGTTTTATATTATTTAGCACACCATGCAAAATATACAGGGTTATTAAAATTGCAAGAATCGGGTCAAGGATATGGATGTCTTTGAACATAAGAATAATGGCAACAACCAGGATGGCCACCCAGCCAAGCACATCTTCTAATAAATGCAGCGCAACCACCTTAATGTTAGCGCTTGTTTGATTGTTATTACGGTCAAGCTTGAACATGGCATAACCATTAACAAGCACACCTATAATGGCGAGAAAAACCATCCCCTGGGCATTTGAATGTTGTGGGTCAATAAGGCGAGGGATGGCTTCAGATAAAACGTAAAGCGAGCTGGCGAGTAATAAAACTGTACTAATTAGAGCGCCTAACAGTGAAAAGCGTTTATAGCCATAGCTGTACTTTATTGAGCCTTTTTTTCTAGTTAAGTTTTCAAAATACCAGGCTTGTCCCAGAGCAAAGGTATCTCCTAGATCATGCACTGCGTCAGCAAGAATAGCGGTGCTGTTTGTAAGCAGGCCGCCAACAATTTCAATCAGGGTAAAAGAAAAATTAAGAAAGAATGCTGTCTTTATATTTTTTACGGGGTTGTGATTATGGGTGCCAGACATATTTAAACTACCATTTTATCTTATCTGATTAATTGGAGTCTTTGTTGTCGCTAAACAATAAAGACTCCAACTGGCTCAAATTAAAATCAAGTCGATCCCACAAGCCGTTTTCTTCAGGCGCGTCCTTCAATTCTTCAAGGGTTTTTTCTGTTTTTATAATTATCAGTGATAAGTTTTGAATTGCTTTGTCAGTATTACTTTGTTCATGAGAGGTTAGGGGTTTTAATAGTTCGACAATTGATAGTGTTTGAAGCGCCAGGTCATTGTGAATAGCCCCGCTGTATGAATCGGGCGTATAGGGGGTTTCATTAAAGTCACTCAATTGTTTTCTGATTTTTCTTATTTGCATAGTCAAGGCATAAGATACCGTGCTGGCTTCAGGCTGTAACAGCCAAATATCTTTAACTTTTTTATTAGTATTTTCAATATCATTTAATAATAGAGTTGTTGAAAGAGACAAATATTTTCTTCTGCGATTATTGCTATGTTGGCTT
>AZIB01001679.1_pt1 | contig 8194 bp, 5 predicted proteins | sample 359021 | NCBI WGS metagenome assembly AZIB01 (sample SAMN02429711, study PRJNA222659) | marine sediment metagenome | biome: Sediment sample; isolation source: sample MGS-HAV from oil contaminated site at the Gulf of Genoa where a Haven... | place: Italy: Haven | collected 2011-04-11 | depth 78 m m | reverse complement strand
ATAATCCATAGCGATCATAAAATTCGTGTCAAAACCACCTAAAGTGCTCAAAAGAGTTCTTTTGCAAAGAGCGCCCTGGTGCCAAACTGGTGTTTTAAAATTTGTTAATTTGTTGAAACATCTGGAGTGTTTGGTGTGTAGGCCATGTTTTGATTCAAACTTTATGCTGAAAGCGAAGATATCATATTTGGAGCTAATCTGTTCAGAGGCTTTCCTTAAGGCGTCATTGGAAAACAAATAGTCATCAGCATGTAAAAATAGCAGGTATTCGCCTTTAGCCTGAACAATACCCTTGTTCATGGCGTCGGCAATGCCTTTATCGGGTTCGCTGACAAAATAGCTAAGATAGCTCTGGTATTGTCTTATAATTTCTACAGTCCCATCTGTAGAATTCCCATCGATTATAATAAATTCGTAATTTTTAAAAGATTGGGAAATTACACTTTGAATGGTGTCTTCAATGAAGGCTACTGCATTATAGCAGACAGTGATAATGGATATTTTTTTTGAGGGCTGCATAATCCTGCTTTGTTGCCTCATTATATACAGGTGTCCAATCGTTTAATTTTAATCTCTTAATGTTCTGCGCTGTTCTTCTTCAATGTGCTTGTAGTGTAAGGACGAGATTTGTTCAGACAATAATCCCATCATGAAGATAATTAATGAAGAGCTAAAAAGCAGGTTACCCATGTTTGTAAATCTGCCTTCAGCGAAATAGGTATATCCATAATAGCCTGTTCCGGTGAAAAAAAGCAGTAAGCTTACTGGTAAAAATAAGCGCATTGGTGAAAATAAAGCCCCTACTTTTAAAATAATCACAAAAAATCGTATACCGTCTTTAATCAGGTTGATGTGGCTTTTGCCATCTCTTTGTCCAGCACGAATAGGTACATAAGCTACCGTTAAGCCTGATCTGAAAAATGCCATTGTGCTGGTGGTTGGATAAGAGAAACCGTTGGGAAGTAAATATAAAAACTTTATAAAATGCCTTGCCCGAACGGCCCTGAAGCCAGAAGTCAAATCGTCAATATTAAAGCCAGTCATCATGGAAGCCATGCGGTTGTAGATAGCATTGGCAATCCGCCGTAAAAAACCTGCATGAGTGTCGGATTGACGAGCACCCACTGCCATGTCATAACCCTGATGTATTTTTCCTAATAGTTTATTGATATCCTCAGGGTCATGTTGGCCATCGGCGTCCATAAAAACCAGGATATCCCCCTTGGCCGTTCTGGCACCGGTTTTAATTGCGGCGCCGTTTCCAATATTGTAGGGGTGTGAAATGACTTTTATATCGTGATCCTTGCACACTTCCAGAGTATTATCCGTTGAGCCGTCATTAATAACTAATATCTCAGCATCAGGAAATAATGATTTTAGCCGGGGCAATAACTTTCCAAGCCCAATAGCTTCATTTCGTGCTGGCATTACAATACTGGTAAGCAGGTCTTCTTTCATGGTTTTTTAATGGAAAGCTAATTGGTGTAAGTTTAAGAATTCCTAAAAGGTAGTAGGACTACGAAAGCCACGTCGTACACAATTGGTATTCTTGAAATAATACCAAGGATTGGAAATAAAGCACACTATAGCCTTTTAATATGACGAGTAGTGCCCAGTATTTTGTTGTATTAGCTAGAGGGTAGCCTACATATTGCTTTTATATAAATCATAATTCAAAAGAGTATTGTTTTTATGCTCCCCAGTAAAGTACTTATTTTTATTGGCAGAATTGATAATGCCGTCAATTATTTCCGGTTGTATTTGACACACATTTTTCTTTATACAAAATAAAAGGCCATTGATAGCATTATAATTATTTGCCAGAAATACATTATTCTCTAATCGGTAAAGGAGAGTGTTAAAGGCGTCAGTATCCAGAGGTATTCCCTCTATACCATGTAAGGTGATCAATCCAAACAAGCCATCCGTATACGTTGGGCTGACCTCGGCGCTCCTTTTAAAATAATAAATCGTTTGTCCAAGTTTTTTCTGTTTATCTTCATTTGTAAGCGCGTTGTGAGCTACATTTGCATATATTTTACCCATTTGATAATTGCTTCTGGCGGAGTCTGGGTGATGTTGTACTTCCGCTAAAGCATGTTGAAAAGGTTGCCCCCAGGTGAGCGAGCGGCTTAATGTGGTAATGCCAGATAATATGATACAGGCTAGAACAAGAATATAGGTTAATCTTGCTGATAAATAGTTTGGTAGATACGCTAATAAAACAAAAACAATAACTAATAAAATACCAAAATCCGCCAGGTAGTTTCTATGCTCATGAATCAACTCCAGAGCTATTACAGAGGACTCCATAGTATGGGCAATAAAGAAAAAAAGAAGTCCAAAGCAGATAATGGGTGCTTTTTTACGTAACAATAATGCCGTAAGAAAAGTACATAATAAAGCTAGCATTGAATACAGGGTTGAGGTGGGCTCAAATAGATTTTTAGAAATACTGAAATCGTCATGAAAAAGTCCTAATTCTGAATTACTGGGAAAAATAATCATTTGAAGGTAGAAAACCAAAACCCTGAATTGGGTTAAAACTCTTTCAGTAAAATTAAAACCACGATTAGTATAACCTTGCAGAATCCAGTCAGGCCTCATAAACAGATAGACCAGGCCAATGATTGCAGGTATCACGCAGATCAATGTAAAGAGTACATATAAACCGGTTTGTTGGCGTTTATCCTTAGCCTTAAATTGAAAAATTAACCATTCGATAAGAAACAAATAGAACGGTAATAACAGACCGTTTTCTTTGCTGAAAGCCGCCAGAGGTAAAAATAAAATCAGTGAGGCAAAAAGAAGCAGGTAGCCGAATCTTCTGCCATTATTAATAAACTGCCGACCAAGTGCGTAGCTGGCCATACCCCAAATACAAAAAAGGGCACTTAAGCCCGCCATTCTTTGTACTACATATAGCACCGTGGTTAAATTTAAAGGATGGAAAAGCCATAAGCTGGTTAGTACCAGAGGTAGATATTTTAGTTGTGTATATGGCTGTGATGAATTTTCGAGGACTCGGCTTATTAAGGTTTTGCTTAATATAAATAGGCCGAATCCACTGATCAGGTGAATGAAAAGGTTGGTCAGTTTAAAATAAAAAGGTTCAAAACCATGGGCATAATAATTAAGTCCAAAAGAGAGCATGGCGATGGGGCGTTTAAGTGGTCCTGCGCTGCCCGAGTGCCATGCCGATGCCAATGCGTTTGATGAAATGTCATTTATTTGCAAGGCCTGGTTACGCAGAATGTTGTGTTCATCGTCAAAATAGAAATCGCCATTCAGACCAGGCAGGTAAATAAGAAAGCAAAGCAGCATGGCACCCGGTAGAAGGGCATAAGACCTATAGTTTGAAAAGCCATGCGCACTGTTATTCATTTTTTCATGATATGCAGAAGGGGTGAAGATATTGTAAGCTTTATTTCAATCAGCTTAAAACCGGTAAAAATTTTTATTGGTATAAATACTTATATAGTTCTATATAAAATTTTTGCTAAGTTAAATTAAAAAAAGCGCTCTTAAAAGAGCGCTTTCCAGGTCAGCGAACTATTGCTGTTAACAAAATTAACGACAATTCGCAGGCTTATATTTGGCGTCTAAAGTTCCTCCAGTACAGGTCCAGCTAACTCCTTGAGCAGTACCGCTACCAACAAACAGCACTGTTTCACCAGCAGCTGTATCGCCACCAAGGTCATTAACAGCCATTGTAATGGTGCCAGTATCTGCACCGCCTGCGTAGTTAAGTGATTGTACGTAATCTGTCGCATACAGGGTGCCAGTAGCTTCAATACCAGCTAAAGTTTCAGTCCCAGGCATAGAACCTTGAGAGATATAATATTCAGACACAGAAGTCTTGGCCGCTGCTGCAAGCCCCATTACTTCAGTTACTTTGGCACGAATAGTATAATCCTGATAAGCAGGTATCGCTACCGCAGCCAGAATACCAATGATCGCAACCACGATCATTAATTCGATTAAGGTAAAACCTTGTTGTACTTTTTTCATATTAATTCTCCACGAATTATTAGTTGAATCTTCAGTTAAACATTTCAGTTACACACTAGGGAGGGCTTTATACCGATTGGGAGTTTTACCCTCCCTTGAAATTCCATTTAGACCTGATTTTTAAACAGGGCAAACCCTTCTAAAGCCTTACCCAATATACTCGCATACCCCGTGCCAACATGGTTTGAACTTGATCATATTTTAAGAGGATATAAAATATATTTTAAATCAGTTAGATAGGGGCGATTATATTTTATATAAAGAATTGCATTCAAACCGGGCAGTCTGAAATTCAACTAAGGTGACAAAATTTGACACTTTAGAATAATATTTAACCTGGCGAAAAGTGTCCATACCATTTATTAATATTGCTTCGAAATAATCGTTGTATAAAATATTGTGATGTTCGTCATGCTTTTGCTCATGGAGTCCTGGTTAAAACAAAAATCCTGTTTATGCTTTCCGGGGTAGTGATAGGGTTATGGTGTTTAATTTTAATTCAAGGGTGAGTCAGTTTTTCATTCTCTACTATGCTATGTTTAGCCTGAAAAATGCAGTTGGATTACAAAAGTTCACATACCATTTGGTAGATGTCTTTTCGTTTCCAACTTAATAATTCAGCTTACCCGGTTTTAGAAAAACGACCCACACGATAAAACACTGGAAAATTGCATATGAGTGACCTGGTTGATATTGAAAAAATATCCCTGAAAACATTTACAGAAAAAGCCTACCTGGATTATTCCATGTACGTGATTCTGGACAGGGCTTTGCCCCATATTGGTGACGGTCTGAAACCTGTTCAGCGTAGAATTGTATATGCCATGTCGGAACTGGGTTTAAAAGCCAGTTCAAAATATAAAAAGTCGGCTCGCACAATTGGTGATGTTCTGGGTAAATTTCACCCTCACGGTGACTCTGCCTGCTACGAGGCCATGGTGTTAATGGCGCAATCATTTTCATATCGCTATACCCTGGTGGATGGCCAAGGAAACTGGGGTTCACCGGACGACCCCAAGTCTTTTGCCGCTATGCGGTATACCGAAGCCCGGCTTTCGGCCTATGCCGAGGTGCTACTGGCTGAGTTAGGGCAGGGCACAGTCGACTGGCAGCCTAATTTTGATGGCACGCTTGATGAGCCTACTACATTGCCGGCTCGCTTACCCAATGTTTTACTAAACGGCACTACCGGTATAGCGGTAGGTATGTCTACGGACATTCCGCCTCACAATTTGAGGGAGGTAGGTTCGGCCTGTATTCACTTATTGAAAAACCCTGGCGCATCGCTTGATGACCTTCTTGAATTTATTAAAGGGCCTGACTTTCCTACAGACGCTGAGCTTATTACTCCGCAGAATGAATTAGTTGAATTATATTCAAAGGGAAAGGGCGGCTTGCGCATGCGAGCGGTGTTTGAAGAGGAAGATGGAGAAATAGTAGTAAATGCTTTGCCGCATCAAGTTTCCGGGGCAAAAATTCTGGAACAAATTGCCCAACAAATGCAGGCAAAAAAATTACCCATGGTGGCGGATTTACGTGATGAATCAGATCATGAAAACCCCACGCGACTGGTGATTGTGCCGCGTTCAAACCGGGTAGATAAAGAGGCCTTAATGGCGCATTTGTTCGCCACCACTGATCTTGAAAGAACCTATCGAGTAAATTTAAATATGATCGGCCTTAATGGTCGTCCTCAGGTTAAAAATTTGCTGAGTATTCTGGGAGAATGGACTGAATTCCGTATTCTTACCGTGACCCGTCGTTTGCAGTACCGCCTGGATAAAGTACTGGACCGTTTGCATTTACTGGACGGTTACCTGATTGCGTTTTTAAATATAGATGAAGTCATTGCCATTATTCGCGAAGAAGAAAAACCAAAATTGGTTTTAATGGAAAGGTTTGCTCTTTCTGACCGGCAGGCCGAAGCCGTACTTGATTTAAAATTACGCCATTTAGCGAAGCTTGAAGAAATGAAAATCAAAGCTGAGCAAGATGAGCTGGATAAAGAAAGACAAGATCTTGAGAAAACCCTGGGTTCCAAAGCAAGATTAAAAAAACTGATCATCGCTGAAATAGAAGAAGATATGGAAAAGTTTGGCGATGACAGGCGTTCATCCATAGTGGCGCGTTCTGAAGCCAAAGCCATGTCAATGACTGATCTGGTTTCTTCTGAACCGGTAACTGTAGTTTTGTCTACTAAAGGCTGGGCCAGGGTTGCCAAGGGTCATGATATTGATGGGCTAACTCTAAACTATAAATCAGGCGATGAATATCAGTTTTCTGCCAAAGGCCGCAGTAACCAGTTAGCGATTTTTCTGGATGATACTGGCAGAAGCTACACATTACCAAGCCATAGTTTGCCTTCTGCCAGGGGCCAGGGTGAGCCGTTAACCGGGCGATTAAATCCACCCTCAGGTGCTTTGTTTGCGGCGGTATTAATGGGCAGTGATGATCAAGCCTGCTTGTTGGCTTCTGATGCCGGTTACGGATTTATAGGTAAATTGGGCGATATGCTGACTAAGAACAAAGCCGGTAAAACCTTGCTCAAATTACCTAAAGGCGCGAAACCTGTTGCACCTGGGTTAATTTCAGACAAGGACAATTCTGAACTTAAAGTGGCCGCTGTTAGTAATGAAGGCAGGCTATTGATTTTTCCTTTACTAGATCTTCCGGAAATGCCTCGAGGTAAAGGTAATAAAATTATCAGTATTCCTTCAGCAAGAGCCGCTGACAGAGAAGAATTAATGATTGCCTGTTGCGTAATTGCTCCAGAAGATACATTGGTTATTTATGCAGGCAAGCGACATTTGAGTTTAAAGAGCAAAGACCTGGAGCATTACATGGGCGAAAGAGGGCGTCGTGGTAGCAAGCTTCCTAGAGGTTATCAAAAGGTTGACAAGGTTACTATTGAGTCAAAAAGTTAGATCTAAAATATTTAAGTATAAAAAAAGAGGGTGAAAACCCTCTTTTTTATTTTGTGATTAAACTGCAATTATTAGATTAAATCCCGAACATTTTCTTCTTGGATGATTTGCGAATTTCTTTTTCATCAGACCATTCTACAATACCCGACTCAACGTGCATTACTTTTAATGTGAATTTGTAATATACGTCTTTGTTTTTGTTACCACGTTTAACGATGCTGGACAGGTTGCCATACATCATGTATTCCGCACCAATTTGGCGGCCTAAATTCATTTTGGATGATTCGCTTACCATGCCACTTTCATTTTGGTAATCAAGTTGCTTTTTAAGGGCTGCAACTTTTGTCATATCTACAAAACGAAATTTACCAGAACGTAAAACCTTGCTGGAAATAGTATCGGTTACCGATTCAGTATCTATGTGTTCGGATGTTTTGTTTTTAATGGTGTCAACAAACATAACAGGGCGCCGTTTACTGGTCACATCTACAATTGGTGGAAAAGTAAGTAAAGAATCTACCATTTTTTCAGCAATCATTTGTAAATCCGTGGAACCAAATTCAGTGGTGGTAGTTTCTACTGCGGCGGCATCACCATAACTAACATTGTTGCTAGCGCAGCCAGAGACGCCAAGCGCGGCAAAAAAAACATAGAAAGTTAGGCTAAGTAGTTTTTTAGAAGTTTTCATTTTATTTCCTTAACGTTAGTTTAGAATGTAAAGATTGGGTGAAACGGTTATAGATTATAAGCTCTATCGTCAAAGCTATGAGCTTATAAAACTATAGTGATTATAAAACTATGGAACTCGTATGCAAGGTGTTACCTGTGCCAATCACTCTCAGTATGGTCTTTTTCCCGGGTACAATTTTAATAGTTATGTTTTTAGATGCCGTAACGTTACCGATTTTAATGGTCCGTTCTCCGGCAGTCAAAGTTTGGCGGAATATTTGAGCATCGTTAGGTAAGGTAAGCCAGCTGCGTAAATCAGCTTTCTCTGTAATGATGTTGAAAATGGTTGATCCAATTTGACCAGCAAAGCCAATATTTTCCTCGGCCTGGTTTGTGGCTTCCTTTTTCGCAACTACTCTTAGTACCTGGCGTACAAGCATGCCAGGTAATTTCTCTTTCAGAGCTTTGGTGGCCAGAGCCTGAACATGAACGATAGGGCTGGTAACACCTAATGACAGATTGTTAGTGGTATCTTCTAAAATCAAAGGAGGCGTTGCTTCCCATTGTCCAGAATAAATTGGGAAAGCGAT
>AZIB01001711.1_pt1 | contig 8308 bp, 7 predicted proteins | sample 359021 | NCBI WGS metagenome assembly AZIB01 (sample SAMN02429711, study PRJNA222659) | marine sediment metagenome | biome: Sediment sample; isolation source: sample MGS-HAV from oil contaminated site at the Gulf of Genoa where a Haven... | place: Italy: Haven | collected 2011-04-11 | depth 78 m m | reverse complement strand
CAAGGATTCATGGCTGCAATTAATTGAAAATTGGCCGGGTATTTAACTTGCTGAGAAGCTCTGGAAATAAGAATCTCTCCCGACTCAAGTGGTTCGCGCAATACTTCCAGAACCTTGCGGTCAAATTCAGGTAATTCATCAAGGAACAATACGCCTCGATGGGATAATGAAATTTCACCAGGTTTCGGATTGCTTCCGCCTCCCACAAGTGCAACGGCCGATGCAGTATGGTGGGGGTTTCTGAAGGGGCGGATTTGCCAATGTCCGTCTTTGCCGGTATTTCCTGAGGCAAGAGAGCTAATAGAGCTAATGGCCGCGACCTCAATAGCTTCATCCTCGGTCAGCGGGGGTAGTATGCCTGGCAGGCGTGATGCCAGCATGGTTTTTCCGGTTCCCGGAGGCCCGCTCATCAACAAACTGTGGCCACCTGCTGCTGCGATTTCCAGGGCACGTTTGGCCTGATGCTGGCCTTTGACATCGGCCATGTCGGGATAGAGCATGCGACCCGCTTCTGGGGCTGGTTCGGGCCTGGGATGAAAGGCTTTATCTTTCTTGCCCGCAAGGTAGCCGCAAACGTCCAGAAGGCTGGTGGCGGTAATAACACAGGCTTTTTCGGGTAAAGCTGCTTCATCGCCATTTTCATTGGGCACAAGTAGAGTGCGGTCTTTGCTAATACTGGCTATTGAGGCTGGTAACAAGCCTAGTACAGGACGTAGCTCACCTGAAAGAGCTAGCTCACCTATAAATTCTTTGTTTTGTAATGTTTCAGGTGGAATTTGTCCGGAAGCGGCAAGAATTCCCAACGCAATTGCCAAATCGTAACGGCCGCCTTCCTTAGGTAAATCAGCTGGAGCCAAATTAATGGTGATTCTTCTGGCAGGGAAGTCAAAATTTGAATTAAGAATGGCGCTTCTAACCCGATCCTTGCTTTCTCTTACTGCTGCTTCGGGAAGACCTACAATGGATAAGCCCGGTAATCCCGGTGATAAATGGGTTTCCACCGTAACTTCAGGGGCGTCAATGCCTACCCGTGCACGGGTATGAACTACAGCTAGGGACATATGAAGGGTTGCACCTTGGGGTTATTAAAGTGCCATTAAAAATGGCAAGTATTGAGGATGATGGTAATCAAAGCAGAGATTAATTGGCCTGGGGTTCTGATTTTGGAGCTTGCTCTAGTTGAGCAATTTGTTTTTCCAGTGCTTCAAGCCTGGCTCTGGTTTTCGCCAGTACGGCGGCCTGGGTGTCAAACTCTTCTCGAGTGACTACATTTAATTTACTAAATGATTCCGTTACCAGTGCTTTTATATTATGGTGCAAATCTTTGCGAGTGTCTGAAAGACCTGAGGGCAACATGCGGGTTACGCCATCACTTATCTGCTGGGCAATACTTTCGGGTTTCATTGTAAATATTTCGCCTTAGGTAGCTGTTATGTGTCTGATTGGTATTTGAATCTTGTTGAATACAAAGATATTTGCCAATTTCCGGGTTCTAGTTCTTGGGTTCTATTTCTCGGGCTCTACTTCTCAGGTTCTATCCAGACCCTGCTATCCATATTCGGGGTTTTCTTTGAATAATGATCGAAATGGTAGCATGTTATTTTACGGGTTTGTATTCATAATTCGGTTGGGCGCAATAAAGCGTGTAAGATGTTGGCGTACTTAGTAAAGGTTGGATATCTGTACAGTTCAGGGTATTTTGTGTGCATTGTGAGGCCGGCTCTTTCCTGTTAAGTATTTAGCCTTTTTATAGGTAGGTTAACTGGTGGGTTAATTGTTGGGTTATAGGTGGTTATGGACGGGCTCCAGGGTTTGAAGTCATAGCTTATAAATCCAGATTTTCAGGTAGCAGCCTGTTCAAAATTGGTGCACGGAATGCCTCTAGCCCAATTTTGGTGCAATTTGCGTGGAGTGCTACGAAACCGTGAGTCAAAAGTCCGGTTTTATTGATTCTTAAAATAGTATTTGTGAGTAAATAATAGTTAATTTATTTGAAGTGAGGATGATCAATAATGAGTAAAGTACGAACATTTATGACAGTAAAATCCCTTGTAATCATGGTGAGTTTTTCACTACTGTCGATATTGTCTTTATCTACAGCGTCTGCTGCTGATTTGACTGGAAAAATTACTCTCACATCAAATTATATTTTTCGCGGCCTAGATCAATCCAACCGCTCTCCAGCTGTACAGGGTGGTTACGACTGGAGCCATGATTCGGGCTTATATACTGGAATATGGGTATCCAGCGTTGCCACTGGCCCAGAGGGAAGTATTGAAGTGGATGGTTATTTTGGCTATACCACCGAATGGCAAAGATACGGTGTAGGTATGGATGTTGGCTTTATTCATTACCGCTATCCACATATCAGTGGTGAAAGAAATGAAATTTATGGTGTTTTGAGTTTCAATGGTTTTAGTGGAAGTGTTTGGTATGAACTCAACGAAAATACAGAAGAACTAATGGTGAATGGAGAGCTGGAAGATATCCCTTCAAAAAGTAATGCCAATACCTTTATTTACGGGAAATTAGCGTATGAAATAAGCGTTGGGCCAGAAATTGGCATAAGTGTTGCAGTAGGTCAACAAACACTCGATACAGATTTTGATGGAACCGGCGCTGAGTTAGATGACATAGTTGACTGGTCTCTTGGAATAGGTAAGACGTTTTTTGGGGTAGGTTTTAGCTTAAAATACAGCGATACCAATCTTGATACAGATGAGAAAACGGATTTTATTGTTTTAAGTCTGTCGAAAAGCCTTTAATCGAAGTGTTTTAATTAAAAATGAGGTTTTTGCACGGGAGCAGAATGGCTTTCGCGCAAAGGCCTCAAAATGAATAGAGCCGCCCGTAGGCTGGAACACTAAGGAGTTATAGGCATGAAACTAGTAACTGCAGTTATTAAGCCCTTCAAGCTTGATGACGTACGTGAATCTTTATCTGAAATAGGGGTTCAGGGAATTACCGTCACTGAAGTAAAGGGTTTTGGTCGTCAAAAAGGTCACACGGAATTATACCGTGGTGCTGAATATGTAGTTGATTTTTTACCAAAAGTAAAAGTAGAGGTTGCAACCTCTGAAGATTTACTGGATCAGGTAATTGAATCCATTACTAAAGCAGCAAATACCGGAAAAATTGGCGATGGCAAAATATTTGTTACCTCTCTGGAGCAAATCATTCGAATTCGCACCGGTGAAACCGGTAACGACGCCATTTAAGCGTTCCGTTATTTCAATCTAACTTTTCTCTAATGAGCTTAAAATAAGAGGCATTTATTGTGGAAAACAATATTTATCAATTGCAATATGCCATGGACACCTTCTACTTTTTGATGTGTGGTGCCCTGGTAATGTGGATGGCGGCTGGTTTCGCCATGCTGGAGGCGGGCCTGGTGCGCGCTAAAAATACAACTGAAATTTTAACCAAGAACGTAGCCCTGTTTGCGATTTCGTGCATTATGTACATGGTATGTGGTTATTACATTATGTATGGCGGGGATATCTTTCTTTCAGGTATTGAAACTGTAGATGCTGACGCTGTGCTAAAGGATTTTGCTGAGCGTGAAGATGGTTTTGAAGGTGGATCAATTTATTCCGGTGCTTCAGACTTCTTTTTCCAGGTGGTATTCGTGGCAACTGCCATGTCGATTGTTTCTGGAGCTGTTGCTGAGCGCATGAAGCTATGGGCATTTCTGGCTTTTGCTGTGGTAATGACGGGTGTGATTTATCCTATGGAAGGTGCATGGACCTGGAATGGTGATGATGTATTTGGACTGTTCAACCTGGGTGAATTAGGGTTCTCAGATTTTGCCGGATCAGGTATTGTTCACATGGCCGGTGCTTCAGCTGCTTTGGCTGGTGTAATACTGCTGGGGCCGCGTAAAGGAAAATATGGTGCTGATGGTTCAGTACATGCTATTCCCGGTTCCAATCTTCCCCTGGCTACCCTTGGCACATTTATTTTATGGATGGGCTGGTTCGGATTCAACGGCGGATCTGTTTTAAAATTAGGTGATATTGGCAATGCCAATAGCGTTGCAATGGTATTTTTGAATACAAATGCAGCGGCAGCCGGTGGTGCTATTGCTGCTTTAATCGTGGCTCGCATCTTATTTGGCAAAGCGGATTTAACCATGTTATTGAACGGTGCTTTAGCCGGACTGGTTGCTATTACCGCCGAACCTTCAACTCCCACCGCATTACAAGCTACTCTGTGGGGGGCTTTTGGTGGTGTACTGGTTGTATTTAGCATTATCACCCTTGATAAATTGAAAATAGATGACCCAGTTGGTGCCATCTCTGTTCACGGAACCTGTGGATTGTTGGGTTTGTTGTTAGTACCACTGACAAACGACAGCGTTTCATTCTCAGGCCAGTTAATTGGTGCCGCAACAATATTCGGCTGGGTATTTGGTGCAAGCCTGGTAACCTGGGGGTTACTTAAAGTGGTTATGGGTATCCGGGTTGGTGAAGAAGAAGAATACGAAGGTATGGACCTTAGCGACTGTGGAATGGAAGCTTATCCAGAGTTTACCGCGGGTAAATAAACCAGTAGTAAATTAACAATTTTAGCTTTTTTGGGGAACGGTAGTTCCCCTTTTTTTTGTTTCAGGGTAATCTTGGTTGAATGTAATAAACCAAATAGTGATTCAAATTACCATGAGTCTATTCATGTCTAATGTTTTAATGGACAAAAAATCCAAATTTACAGGCAGTTTTATGCTTATCGGATTTATTTTATCTTTAGGCTTGCTTCTAAGTTTACCTAATGTAGGAAGTGCAGAAACCTATACCTGGAAAGATGAGAATGGCAGGGTTCACTTTGGTGATGCTCCACCAGATAAAGAAACGGGTGTAAGTGTTAAGCAGATTGAAATTAAAGAAGCGAATCCACCCATTGTGGATGCTGAAGTAATAAAGCGTAGGGCAAAACAATATAAATTGCTGGAGGCTTATCATGAAGAATCAATGGAACGGAAAATAGTAGAAGAAAAGCAAAAGAAAAAAGCGAAAAGAAATAAAGCAGCATGTATCCGAGCAAAGGATAACTTAAAGCACTACGAAGGAAGGGCTGTTTTTTATAGGCTTAATGAAGATGGTTCACGATCATACATAAGCGAAGAAGAAAAACTTAAAACCAGGAATAGACTAAGAGAGAAAATAAAAAAGAATTGTAAATAAGCTACTGGATTAATTCGTAATCGAGTTTGCTTTATGGATAATCTTTGAGGGTTTCTTATTTCATAAACTCAGGCAAGAAAGATGATGCTGTGTGTATACCATCATTATAGTAAGCAGTTTTAAAAGTAAGTTTTCTTTTTTGACAATGGATTTTATCAGCACTTTCTTCTTCCTTAAAACCGGTTAAGCAACTCCACCACCCTGACGGGTATACTGGTTGAGGAAAGGTTCTGATCAAAGTGTTTTTAAAACCTGAATTGCTTAGGCTTTTTTGCATATCAGTAATAATCGAGTGAGAATGGTAAAGAGGCGATTCGCTTTGCTGAACAAGGATGCCATTATTAGCCAGTGCCGCGTAGCAATTCTGATAAAAGGATTCTGAAATAAGTCCAGCCGCAGGGCCTACCGGGTCTGTTGAGTCAATTATAAGAATATCAAGGGAGCCTGGCTTACAATTCTTAATCCATTCAATTCCATCGGCAAACAATAAGGTCGCTCGCGGGTCATTGTTATTTTCACACAGTTCAGGAAAGTATATTTTTGATATTTCTGTAACTCTTTGATCAAGTTCGATCTGGGTAATGGTGTCTACATGGTTGTGCTTTAGAACTTCTTTTAAAGTGCCGCAATCACCGCCGCCAATAATAGCAACTGATTTTGGATTAGGATGGCATAATAAAGCAGGGTGGGACATCATTTCGTGATAAATAAAATTATCCCGTTGAGTGAGCATAATGCAGCCATCTAGCACCATGAGATTGCCAAAATGAGTGGTGTCAAAAATCTCAATGGTTTGAAAAGGCGTTTTTTCTTTGTGAAGTAAAGATTTAACCTGTAATCCAAAGCTGGACCCTTCACTAGAGAAATTTTCAGTAAACCATGGGGTTGATTCTTTATTAGATGAAGGTGTTTCGCTTGTAGATGCTTTTAGTGTCATTTTTCAGGCTATAGTGAGTTGTATTAAAAGGTGAAAGATACATCCATAAGCTATAAGATTCCAGTTTTAAAATTCCATAGCAGAGCCAAAACCATCTAAAGTTATGAAAAATAATAGTATGAAAGATAAATATATTGAAGAAGCCACTAGAATTTACAATATTAATAATTGGGCAGAGAATTATTTCGATGTTTCAAAAGATGGAAACTTTGCGTATAGAGTGAATGCAGACCAGGTAATTGAAATACAAGATATTATTGAAATGGCGCAAAAGAAAAGCGCGCGATTACCAATATTGCTGCGTTTTAAGCATATCTTGAAAAGCCAGGTAAAATCTTTGCATCAGGCGTTTGCGGTCAGGCTGAAGGAAATAAATTCTCAGGCAGAATATCTCCCGGTGTTCCCAGTAAAGGTTAATCAGCGATCCTGTGTTGTTGAAGAAATATTAGCATCCGGAAATGAACAATATAATGTGGGGCTGGAGGTTGGTAGTAAAGCAGAATTGGTGCTTGCCATAGCGTCCTGTTTTAAACAGTTTGGCCATGAGCCAAAGCGCGCAACTATTATTTGTAACGGTTATAAAGATGAAGATTATCTAAAATGTGCCTTGATTGGAAAAAGTGCCGGTTTGAATATAGTTCTGGTCATAGAAAAACTAAACGAACTTCAGGAATTACTGACGCTTTCCAATAAAATGGATATAAGACCTGATATTGGTTTAAGGGTACGTTTAAGTTCAGTAGCGAAAGGCAATTGGCAAAATTCAGGTGGGGAAAAATCAAAGTTTGGATTGACTTCGATTCATATTATGTCAGCTATCGAATTATTAAAAAAAGAAAATGCTATGGATAATTTAAAACTATTGCATTTTCATCTGGGGTCACAGTTATCTGATATTGATGATATAAAAAGAGGATTAAAAGAGGTAGGGCGTTACTACAGCGACATCTGCAGTATGGGTATAAATATACAATGGCTTGATATAGGGGGAGGGCTAGGTGTTGATTATGAAGGGAGTCGTTCGAAAAGTTATTGCTCAATGAATTATAGTCTTGAAGAGTATGCTCATAATGTTATTCATCAAATAGAAAAAACATGTAAAGAAAATACACTACCTATGCCAGGTGTTATTACAGAAGCAGGCCGTGCAATGACCGCCCATCATGCAGTGTTGGTTACCCAGGTTGCAGATAGTGAAATAAAATCCGGGGCATCGTTAGAATTACAAATAAAAGAAATTAAAAATAATAAAAACAGCAGCTCTGTTGTGCAGGAATTATCAGGATTGGTTGAGTTAATTGAAGATACGAATACTAATGACCTGATTGAACTTTATCATGATATTAACGGAACTTTTCAAGAGCTGGACGAATTATACTTTCATGACAAAATAAATTTAAATCAAAGAGCCCATGGGGAAATACTATACCAACAGGCATGCTCGCTCTTGTTGAAAAATATTGATGCAAGCAGTAAAGCCAGCCAAAAAATTATTGAAGAACTAAATGAAAAAACAGCGGATAAATTAATTTTAAATTTTTCAGTTTTCCGATCCATGCCAGACGTGTGGGCTATAAATCAAATTTTCCCCATAGTACCTCTTGCTAACCTTGATAAACCGATAAATAGAAGGGCAACGCTTCACGATATCACATGTGATTCAGATGGACGGATTGATGATTATATCAATGGGGAAAGGCTCGAGAAAACATTTCCAGTAAGTGCTGAAAATGAAAATAAGGGCTCTTTAATCGGATTTTTTCTGCTTGGAGCCTATCAGGAAATATTAGGTGATAACCATAACCTGCTAGCAAATACCGATGCTGTGGATATTGAAATAAATGAAAAAGGTGAAGTTGAGGTAGGGGAAGTAATTCAGGGAGATAGCATTGATTCTGTACTAAACGATGTTAATTATAACTCCAGCTATTTAAAAGAAATACTCTCATCTGGCCTTGGCCGGGCAAATTTACAAAAGGATCTAAAACAGGAATATCAAAATAACTTGCTTTCTTATATGGGTTCATACACCTATCTAAAATTATAAATTCCATTTATGGTTTTTCCTTTATTATTAATGCCATAAGAATTGTTGTTATATGCCGGTTTGTGTTTTTACAACAGGCTTGTTTGTTTTTGACAATAAAACTATCTTGAATATAAAGTTTTTTTGTGTTCTCTTATTACAGTT
>AZIB01001680.1_pt1 | contig 8463 bp, 7 predicted proteins | sample 359021 | NCBI WGS metagenome assembly AZIB01 (sample SAMN02429711, study PRJNA222659) | marine sediment metagenome | biome: Sediment sample; isolation source: sample MGS-HAV from oil contaminated site at the Gulf of Genoa where a Haven... | place: Italy: Haven | collected 2011-04-11 | depth 78 m m | reverse complement strand
AAGGATTTCCATCATATTGTGGATAAGTGACATATTAGAGTTATTTGACACTCCAGCATGGTTTTTATGTTGGTATATTCTCCGCAAGCCTGAGTAGGTGTCAAAAGTTACTTAAAAACACAATAAAGTATAAAAATTACTCAACCATACACATAATAAGAGGAGTAGGCGTTATGAAACCAGTATTACGATGCCTTATAGCAAGTGTTTTCGCTACATTTTCTGGTTATTCGCTAGCCAATATTGATTTATCCCCCGCAAGACAAATTGAAGTAGGTACCGTTAAAGGAGCCCAGATAAGTAATGTATTAGGTAAGGTGCCCGATAACTATTCGGTTATGGCTGTGTCAGACGGAAAATTAGTCGCTATCCCTTTCCAATTTGATGATGTAGATATTAAAGGTTTCCCTTTTGTGCCAGGTGGCGTACTAGCTATAAATGGCAAGGAAGGCATTATTGAAGCTCATGATGAGCTGGTGTTTATGCTAAAAGATGCTGGTGAGAAAGCCACCCAGGCGCAAAAAGACGCAGTTGTTGGAAAAATATCAAATGAGATTGAATTTGCAGCTGGTACAACGGGCCATGTTTATGCGTACCTTGTTGAAGGTAATTCTGAACGTAGCAAGACACGTTATGTGAGCTTCAATAAAGAGACAGGATTGATTAAAACAGAGTCTTATTCATTACAGATTTCACCTGATAATGCCTTGATGTGGTCAGATTTTTTCTATGAAGGCTATAAATCCGACCAGACGATTCTGGATACAATGAAGCTTAGGATAAGAGCTAAGCTTGGTTTTATTGGTGCAACTATTTCTAATAGATTAATTCCGAACAATATTCAGGCTGTAAAAGATGGCCCAGTACGCAATATTATCAGTGTGGATGCCACTATTGGTATTTTGGGCGTCAACATGGCTAATGCCGGCGCGGCAGTAACTTTGAATCGCGATTCTCTGGAATTTCCAGTATTTGTGACTATTCCTGGTGCTGCTTCTGTTTTAAGTAGTCTGGATATTGATATCTCACTGGACTTTAATGAGCTTGAAGGCGCTAAAGTGCGTACTGCTCTTGGGCCCAAAGAACCTATTATCGCGGGATCAGACACGAAAAGTAAGGAGCATGGAGTTACTCTTGAAAATAACTGGCTAAGTGGATCGAGTGGAAAAAACTGGGATATTATCGCGATATACAATGGGTCCGATAACTTCGAACCCAGCATGGACTTTTTATACAAAGATAAGGCTTTAGGCGATAAAGCAGATAAACCAGAGCGATTTAAAGGTAGTCATCCTCAGGTAGGTTACGTAGTGGGTGATATACCAACAGGTATAGATGCTGTTATTGGTATTAATTTGTATTTTAGTAAAGACTTCTGGGGCAATGATGGTCTGGAAACAGCGGCGGACGAGGTGCGTAAGCCTTTAGTTGCCACTGTTTTAAATGAGCCTGCAATGGCGATTGGTGAGTTGTAATATATTATAAAATTACTGCTTCACAATTTGTTTAATATTAAAAAAGGGTGGACTTTCCACCTTTTTTTTTGGAAAATTTTTGCTCTTTTGAAAAAACCTTAACTTAGTAAAAAAACAAGTATAAGTAGTAACAATATAAAACCTCCTTGCCTTTTTTTAAAGAGCAGGTAAAGTTTAAAACCTCTTTAGCTGATTCATTTAGGTTTAAATTCCCAGAGAGCTTCTCAAAAAAAGATAAATTAAAAAAGGAGACACAAAGTGAGCAGGCCGATTCTCGATCTAGACAAAATTCACACTTCTATCCAGTCAGAAATTAATGATAACCATAAAGATATTGTTGATGAGGTGAGTGCCGCAATAAACAGCAATGAATATGTAGTTGTGGGAATGGCACAAAACCCCCATGTTAAAAGAGCCAGAAAAATGTTGGGGAAAAATAATAAAACTTTTAAGTACCTTGAGTATGGCAGCTATTTAGGGGAATGGCGTCGTCGGAATGCTTTGAAAATGTGGTCAGGATGGCCTACATTCCCTATGGTCTTTGTTAAGGGGCAATTAATTGGTGGAGCAGATCAACTTGAAGAATATCTTTCAAGGTCTTGATTTTGGAAGTGCAGCTTAAAAAGATATAATAAAATACTCTCAAACCAATATTGCATAGCATAAATACGTCTATAAACCTGGTTTCCATCCAGGTTTTTTTCCTTATACTGAAAAAGGTAGGGAACTTCTGATTGTTTTGGAGGTTCTAACTTAAGGTGACCATATCAATCTTGTGTTTGATTTGGTACCGGTTGAATCGTGAATACACAATGTAGTATGTACGTGTATTCGAGTTCTCTGGTTTTAATGACCTTAGGCTTCAAAAAGTCGAGATTTAAAAGCAAAAAGAGAATAGTCAAAAGCAGTTATATAAAATTTTAATAATAATAATAAATAATTTATTAAGTTAGGAGTGAAGGCGTATGAGACGTTTCTATTATCTGGCCGATAGATTGTTATCTGCAAAAAGTATTTCAGATGATTTGCACGCTATCGGAATATCCGACTGGAATTTTCACGTGTTGTCGAAAGACGAGTCTGGTTTATTAACCCATCACATACATTCTGCTACACCACTCGAAGAGAGAGATATCATTCATTCAGGTGAGCGGGGAGCATTATTAGGTTTTGGTCTTGGGTTTCTATTAGTAACCGGATTAAAATTTTTGAGCCCAGTGGGGCAATACATGGATTTTGCAACATTTACAGGCTTGGTTGTTTTAGTTACCTGTTTTGGTGCTTGGGTAGGCGGCATGGTTGGTATATCTCATGACAACTATAAAATTGTAAGGTTTCATGATGATATTGAGGCAGGGAAATATTTAATCATGGTGGATGTCAATAAAGAACAGGCTCATGAAATGATAGACCTGATGGCAAAAAAACACTCTGATGCTATTCCTGTTGGCACAGGCTCACCTTATAGCAATCCTCTGGATGGCTTGCCCTGGTTCTCAAAACAGCACACTTATTAGTTTAGACTGCCCATTGGATAAAAAACCCTGGAATTTTCCAGGGTTTTTTATCCCTGTTTTATGTCCTCTTTGGTTGCCTTGCAATTCAATTCTTAAAATCATTCAATATACTATTTGTTGGTGAAAGTATGTTGGTGAAAGTACGCTGATGAATTAAGTTAGCTGTACCATAAATTCCATCCGATTTACGCGTCACCTTGGCGAGAGTGTGCTGATTATTTAATTAGGTAAAAATTATAATCAAGCAGATCTGCGAATGAAATCACGTTCATGCATTCCCTTAAAAAACCACTCTTGATCATACCTCTGTGTCTGCCCGTAGCTCGTCCTATAAAATACGATGAAGAGCCTATGGACTCTGGTAAGAGTATTAATAACGAATTGTTTTAAGGTTTTTCTCAACAAGCAAGGTAATTAATTCAGTTGTCGTTGGTAATATATCCGGCTTAATGGCGGCTTAATGGCGGCTTAGGAGCTTGCATTCACAGTGGCGAAACGCTGGGCACTAGCGACACCTTGCTTGTGCTTTATAATCTTGTACTTAATTAATAATAGGCGGCATTGGGCAGTTTAAAGCGCTGGCGATCGCGCGTAAGGTTTCTGCTTCTTGTACCTGAATAATGCCATCATTCAATACGCAATCAGCACAGGCACTGAGGACTGTTTTTTTCAGGATTGGGTTTAGAAAGTCGAGTTTGTTCAAAGCAGCATCCAGAACTTTAATGTTGCAAACTGACTGCTCAAGAAAAGGCAAAGGTTTGTCTGAAAAACTGTTCAGGATTTTCTGATGAAGTTTTGTTTTTTCATCACTATGTTCTCCGCCAATATGAATCATGGTCGAAATTAAAATATTTAATTCCTTCATTACCGGTTTTAATTTCCGATAGCGAACTTTGTCGGCTCTACCAGAATGTGTGCCCAAATGTTTTTTCAATAAAGTTAAGGCAGTGTATTCAAACAAACTCACTTTTTTGTCTGCTTTAATTAGTAAATTTATATTGTTGAGAAACTTTTTCCTTTGTTTGAAATCAAGTCTTTTCAATTGTGGAATAGCCAGGTCAATTAATGGCAATCGCAGGCGAGTTCCCAGCTGTTGAATGGCATCAAAATTTTCAATTACCTGATCCAAGTGAGCCTGATCAATCTGATCTTTTAAAAGGGTTAAGCTGAGGGTTTTTATTTCACCGTGGACAGGGATCAGCAGGCAATACATTACCGATTCTGCGCCAGACTTTGAATGAATCATGTCGTGTAAGGTGTCAGGTATAACTGAAATTATACTGGCCGCATAAGCCATGTGCTCGGTTGTGGGGTTACCCACTGAGGCAGTGATTGCATTGGTAGTTGTAGCAACGGATGTTGCAGATGATTCTATTGGTGTTTTTGTTGATGTGCTTGTAGAAGCAAAACCTGCTGCTAGTCCATCCAGGTTTGTGGCACCGACTTGTGTTTCAGGGGCTTTATATTTTTCCCGTACTTCAGCTTTTTTTAAATACGTAGGCCCAATGGCGGCAATTCTTTCATCCAGTGGTGGATGGGTCGCCAGTAAACCGCTGAATGCATAGTGCAGGGTTTCACCAAAACACATATGGCTCATGTCTTCGGCTTTTGGCGATAGTAAGTGAGAGCCGACACCATTACGTATTTTAATCAGCGCCTCGGCAATGCCGTCTGGGTTTCGGGTAAATTGAACGGCTGATGCATCGGCCAGGTACTCCCTTTGTCTTGATACTGCGGCTTTTATCAGACGACCAAAAAATAGGCCAATAAAACCAATGGCCATTAAAGCAAGTCCCAATGCAAACTGAATGGCCACACCACCATTGTTGTCGGAATTTCTTCGGCGGGAAAAGCTGCTGTAATAAGTTGAGCGTAAAAGAAACTGGCCGATTTGGCCTATAGCAAGAATCCCGGCAAGTATCGCCATTAAGCGAATATTAATTCGCATGTCGCCATTAAAGATATGGCTGAATTCATGGCCAATAACCCCTTGTAGTTCATCCCGGTTTAAAGTTTCCAAAGTGCCGCGGGTTATTACCAATACGGTTTCGGTAACCTGAAAACCTGCAACAAACGCGTTGATGCTGGTTTCGTTATCCATAATATAAATGCGAGGCATGGGTATGCCGGAAGCGATGGCCATTTCTTCAACAATATTAATATATATTCTTTCAAGTTTGTCCTTGCTTTCAAGGTCGACTTCTCTGGCTTTAACCATGTTGGCAACGGATTCGCCTCCACCACGCAATTGGGCAAATCTTATTAAGCTGCCCAGTGAAATAACGGTAAGAGTGCCCAGAGTTATGTAAATCCAGTAAGGGTTTTGAAACCAGAGACTGAGTGCCTGAAATTTAACGGGATATTGTTGAGAGCCATCAATGCTCAAGCTGCCAGTAAGAAAGGGTACGGTGAAAAAAATGGCCGCATTGACCATGAGTACAATCAGTACAGTCGCCAGCAAAAAATAAAAAATCAGTAATGATGTGTTTCGACGCGCTTTGGCCTGGTGCTCGTAGAAATTCATTAGTGTGTTTTTTGTTTTCCTGTTTTAAGGGTTCAGATTAAAAAGAAACCTTAACGGCTTTTTTCGCTTCCTGATCTTCAAGCTCCAGAAGAGTCGCAGGTTTAAAAGTACCAAATCCGGCCACAAAACTGTTGGGGAATTGCTCCCGATAGGTGTTGTAATCCATTACGGCATCGTTAAATGCTTGACGGGAAAAACCAACCTTGTTTTCGGTGGAAGTTAATTCTTCCATCAGTTGCGACATGGTTTCGTTGGCCTTAAGGTCAGGGTAGTTTTCTGAAAGGGCAAAAAAATTCGCCAATGAGCCAGACAGCATTGATTCAGCCTGGTTTAAATTTTTAACAGCATTGCCATCCTCAGGGTGTTTTGAGGCAGATTGTTGGGCACTGACCGCCTGGTTTCTGGCCTGGATTACTCGTTCCAGGGTGTCTTTTTCATGAGCCATGTAGGTTTTGGCAGTTTCAACCAGGTTAGGGATCAGGTCGTAGCGTCGTTGTAATTGCACATCAATTTGGGAAAAAGCGTTTTTAAAACGGTTTTTCAAAGATACCAGTTTGTTGAAAACTGCAATTAGATAAAAAATGAAAAGCCCTACAACGCCTAGAAAAATCCAGAATTCCATAATGGTTAGTTCCTTGATAAGTAAAAAGTAAAACCTGATATAGATGTAAATCATGAAGGAGGGCTGGCAAAACGGCAAGTCTTAAAGCGTGATATCTTGCAGTAAATCCCATCTAAATGATTAGGGTAGAGTCATTTCCTTTAACAATGTAAAATGGCCGCCCTTATCTGTATTTCCATTTTATTTGATATTTAAACAAAGCGATCAAGCGCTATTAAACTATGGGCAATAAAACCGCATTATATGATCAACATGTAGCCGCCGGGGCGAAAATAGTGGATTTTGGTGGCTGGGATATGCCCATCAGTTATGGATCCCAGATTGAAGAGCACAATAAAGTGCGACAGGATGTGGGGGTGTTTGATGTTTCCCACATGACAGTGGTTGATGTGAGCGGTGACGGTGCGGAGGAGTATCTGCGTCAGTTGCTGGCTAATGATGTAGCTAAATTGAGTAAGGCAGGGGTGATGCCCGGCAAGGCTCTGTACAGCGCCATGTTGAATGAAGAAGGTGGTGTTATTGATGATTTGATTGTCTATAATTTAGGCAGTTATTTCAGGCTTGTGGTAAACTGCGCGACTCGTGAAAAAGACCTGGCCTGGATGAAAAAACAGGCTGAAACATTCTCGGTCACTGTGGAAGAAAAGCCTGAGCTGGGTATTCTTGCTGTCCAGGGCCCTAATGCCAGGAAAATTATTGCTGAAATACTGGCTGAGCACACCAGTCAACTGGATCAGTTAAAGCCCTTTCAGGGTATTGAAATTGGAAATTGGCTGGTGGCTCGAACCGGTTATACCGGTGAAGATGGCCTTGAAATAATTTTACCTGAGGCTGATGCGCTTGATTTGTGGCAATCCCTGTTAGCCAAAAATGTGTCGCCTATTGGCCTGGCCGCCCGGGATACATTGCGGCTGGAAGCTGGCATGAACCTTTATGGTTCAGACATGGATGAAAGTATATCTCCATTGTCGGCTAATATGGCCTGGACAATTGCATGGGAGCCGGCAGAACGTAAGTTTATCGGCCGTGAAAAACTGGAAGCCGAGAAAACCTCAGGAACCAAACAAGTTCTGGTAGGGCTGGTTATGGAAGGTAAAGGCGTTCTACGGGCGCACCAAAAAATTATTATTGAGGGTGCGGGAGAAGGTGAAATTACCAGCGGTACATTTTCACCCTCCCTGGGTCATGCCATAGCACTTGCCAGAATGCCAGCCAGTGCGCTGGTAGGAATTGCAAGTGGCGCAATTGGTAAGGACAAGGTTAAAGTTGAAATCAGAAAAAAATTAATGCCAGTTAAAGTGGTGACATTACCCTTTGTCAGGTCAGGCAAGGCATGCTTCGAGTCTATCTAGAGTTATGGTACTTGATGCTCAGGTATATATGCAGATGGAGAGCATTGGAAGGTATACAGGAAGAACAAAAACACTTTATAAAAGCGAAAAAGTAATGAGGGTTATTTAAATGAGTCATTTGCCAGAAGAATTAAAGTATTTATCCACCCATGAGTGGGCCCGGGTTGAAGGAGACGTTGTTACTATCGGAATTACCGATCATGCCCAGGATGCCATGGGTGACCTGGTTTATGTTGAGGTGCCTGAAGTCGGAGATCAAGTGAGCGCCGGGGATGAGGCTGGTGTAGTTGAGTCGGTAAAGGCGGCTTCAGATATTTATGCGCCTGTTGCAGGCGAAATTTTAGCTGTAAATGAAAACCTTGAAGATGAACCTGAACGGGTAAACACTGACCCTTATGGCGATGGCTGGATGTTTCAGATTAAAATGTCAGATTCTGCTGAGCTGGATGCGATGCTGAGTGCTGAAGATTACCTGGCTCAGGTTGAAACTGAGGACGATTAAAAATAGTTGATTGGTTCAGCTGTTTCTTTTTTTTATTCTTCAGAGTTTAAGCAAATAAGTTTAAGCAACAAGGTTCTTTATGCCATACATTCCCCATACTGAGGATGATGTTCGAGCAATGCTTGACGTTATCGATGTGGACAGCGTGGAAGCGTTGTTCGATGAAATCCCGCCTGCCTTAAGGGCTGGACAATTAACGTCAGTACCGGAAGGCGTCACTGAAATGGACGTGCTTCGAATCATGTCAGATCGGGCGCAGCAGGATTCCGGTTCGCTGTGTTTTATGGGTGCCGGTGCTTATGAGCACCATATTCCAGCGGTGGTCTGGGATATAGCAGCCCGCGGCGAATTCATGACCGCTTATACACCGTATCAGGCAGAAGCCAGCCAGGGAACCTTGCAGCTTATATACGAATATCAATCCATGATGGCTCATTTAACTGCCATGGATGTGTCCAATGCATCCTTGTA
>AZIB01001635.1_pt1 | contig 8549 bp, 8 predicted proteins | sample 359021 | NCBI WGS metagenome assembly AZIB01 (sample SAMN02429711, study PRJNA222659) | marine sediment metagenome | biome: Sediment sample; isolation source: sample MGS-HAV from oil contaminated site at the Gulf of Genoa where a Haven... | place: Italy: Haven | collected 2011-04-11 | depth 78 m m | reverse complement strand
GAGACCACTTGCAGACAAAATTCTGTTTGGTGAGTTATCCAATGGAGGAGATGCCAGGGTTACTGTAAAAGGCGACAAGCTTGTTATTGAGGTTTGTGAAACGGAAATGGCTTAGCCATTTCCGTTAAAGCATTATCTGCTGAAGGTTTTGCCCATTTGTGGGGTCAATCTGAGGTCTGGGGTCTGACTGAGGATAGGTAAGCACCCAGCAAGGCTTTCGGAGGCTCTAACGAACCCTGAAGGTAATACGGCCTTTACTGAGATCATAAGGAGTCATCTCAACCTTGACCTGATCTCCAGTCAAAATACGAATGTAGTGTTTTCTCATTTTTCCTGAAATATGGGCAGTAACGATATGACCATTTTCAAGTTCAACACGGAACATAGTATTTGGTAAAGTTTCAATAACCGTACCATCCATTTCAATTTGCTCTTCTTTCGCCATTCGGCAGGTTTCCTCAGTAAAAATTATGAAATTTTAGGATCAGCATTCTGCCGTAAAAACAGGTGGGAATAAAGCCTTATTTAAGGTTAAGTCGACAATACGTAGGGAAAAACTGATATTCAGTCAATATAGCATAAAATCGGCGTTTTTAGATTTAAGGTAGCCTTATTCAAAAAGTGGCCTTTTTTCCGTTACATCTTGGTATGTTGGGGTTTCGCCCCTACCTTTGGCAGCAAAGGATTCCATTAGTTCCTCGCCAAAAAACATGCCTGTTTGCCAAATGGCCATAAATTTTAAACTTTCTTCAACGCTATGATCCCGGCTGTAGTTAATCATTTCTTTGCAGCCATTTACCACCAGGGGGGAATGGCAAGCAATTGATTTAGCCATTTCCATTGCACCGTTCACCAAACTTTGATGATCTGCAAATATCTGGTTAACCAAACCACATTGTATAGCCTCCTGGGCAGAAAGCTTTCGTCCTGTATAGGCCATCTCTTTTGCCAACCCCATAGGGATAAGATGAGGAAGGCGCTGCAGGGTTCCCAGGTCGGCAACCAGCCCAAGTGGTGTTTCCGCAATCGTGAAATAGGCGTCTTCAGTGCAATAACGGCAGTCACTTGCGGCAATTAAATCGAGACCACCGCCTAAACATCCACCCTGTATGGCAGTCAGTACTGGAAAACGTGCATTCTCCAGTGCGCTTAAGGAATTTTGTAGTGCCAGCACAAAATGTCGAAACTTTTCGCGTTGCCGCCCCATGCCCTGACCCTGGTCGCCATTGGGGGTGTTACTGAATACGCCCAAATCCATTCCAGCACAGAAATGCTTTCCCGTGGAGGATATAAGCAGAACCCGTGTGTTACCGCCCGCATCGAGTTTTTCTACTATGTCGGGTAACTCCTGCCAGAAAGCGGGAATCATCGAATTTCTTTTTTCCGGACGGCTTAACTTTAAATGAGCTATGCCATCTTTCTGTTCCAGCTCAAAGCATTCATGGCTCATATTTTCTCCAAAAACCTTTTTGAGTTATGGCATTTTTTGCCATTCGTTATCGATCAGGGCTTCAATTGGTTTATATTCGGTTTTGTATGACATTTTCTGGCATTGTTTAATCCAGTACCCAAGGTATAAATAGGGTAAGTCCATAGATTTTGCATATTCAATTTGGGTAAGTACACCGTAAACACCCAGGCTTAATTGTGGTTCGTCAGGGTCAAAAAAAGTATAAATAGAAGATAAGCCATTATCCAGCCTATCAGTGACTGCAACGGCCATAAGGCGGTTGTGAAGACGGAATTCAATGAAGAGTGTTCTTCCCCAGTCTTTTAACACAAATGTTTTGTATTGTTCTTCAGTGGTAGGGTACATATCGCCGTCTTTGTGGCGGGTGTTAATATAATATTGATACAGTTCATAATGTTCTTGCCTGAATTCTGGGGCAAGGACGTTAATGTCTAATTCCTGGTTTTTATTCCAGATACGCTTTTGCCTTTTACTGAGTGTGAAATTATTTACAGCGATCCTTACCGGGATGCATTGATTGCATTCATCGCAATGTGGACGGTAAATAAAATTTCCACTTCGCCGAAAGCCCAGATCAGACAGCTCACTGTATTTATCTTCGGTAATATCAGCTTTGGGATCAACAAAAAGAGTACGCGCCTTTTTCCCCTCCAGGTAACTGCAGTCGTGAGAGGGTGTAACAAAAAACTTCAGGGTTGATAAACTGCTCATTTGAAACTCCAATCCATGGTCCATTCATCGGGCGTGGGAATATCAACAGCTTTATCCAGATATTGAGTAAACTGTGCTAAAGGAATTTCCGTGGCACCTAAACTGCTGAGGTGTGCATTAGGTACCTGGCAGTCTATGAGAGGGAAATTCCATTTTTCCAGTTGTTTTACCAAATGAACAAAAGCCACTTTGGATGCATTATCCTGGTGGCTAAACATTGATTCGCCAAAGAATAGTCTACCCAGATTTATGCCGTATAGTCCACCGGCCAGTGTGCATTTGCCTTCGTTATTGACCCAGCATTCAACAGAGTGTGCAATGCCGGCTTCATGTAAGCCAATATAGGCATCAATCATTTCAGTGGTTATCCATGTGCCTTCGGAACCGTGCCTTGGCCCCGCGCAAGCATGAATAACATCTTCAAAAGCTTTGTCAAAGGTAACCGTGAAGGTTCCCCTGTTTAATGTTTTTTTCAGGCTTTTTGATATTATCAAATCTTTAGGAAAAAGTACTGCTCTTGGATCCGGACTCCACCATAAAATCGGTTGGCCTGTTTCATACCAGGGAAAAACCCCATGCCGATAGGCTTCAATGAGCCGGCTTTCAGACAAATCACCACCAACAGCCAGCAGTCCATTAGGCTCTTTAATTGCGGAGCTGACCGGTGGGAATTCGGTATTGTGGGGGCTTAGCCACTGTATTTTTTCTTCAAGCATTGGCTTTAGTCATGGGTGCCTCTAATTTTCGTCAAGGAATTTTTCGGCATCCAATGCTGCCATACAACCAAAACCGGCAGATGTTATGGCCTGCCGATAAATATGATCGCAAACGTCTCCAGCAGCAAAAATGCCCGGTACGCTTGTGGCTGTGGCGCCACCGGATTGGCCGGAGTCGATTTTTAAATATCCGTTTTCCATATCCAGTTTGTCTTTAAAAATGCCTGTGTTAGGTACATGGCCAATGGCAATAAATACACCGTGAACATCAATGTCTGTGGTTTCGCCATCAACAGTGCTTTTTAAACGCATACCCGTGACACCTGAATCATCGCCTAGGACTTCTTCCAGGGTATGATTCCACTCAATGCGCACATTGCTGTTTTTTTGTTTTTCAAACAAACGATCCTGCATGATTTTTTCAGACCTCAGGGCGTCCCTTCGATGAACCAGAATGACTTCTTCGGCAATGTTGGATAAATACAGGGCTTCTTCAACAGCCGTATTACCGCCACCAATGACAGCCACTTTTTGATTACGGTAAAAGAATCCATCGCAGGTAGCGCAGGCACTCACACCTTTGCCCATAAAGGCTTCTTCTGATGGTAGCCCAAGGTATTGCGCTGACGCGCCAGTGGCAATAATCAAGGCATCGCAACTGTACTGGCCTGAATCGCCCGAGAGCACAAAAGGTCGGGAGCTGGTGTCGACTTCATTAATATTGTCGTAAACAATTTCAGTATTAAAACGCTCTGCATGTTTTTGCATGCGTTCCATTAAGGCGGGGCCTTGCAATCCTTCTACGTCACCGGGCCAATTGTCTACATCGGTAGTAGTTGTCAATTGGCCACCAGGCTGAATGCCAGTAATAACAACTGGATTCAAATTGGCTCGAGCTGCGTAGACAGCTGCGGTATAACCAGCTGGACCTGAGCCTAGAATAATAACTTTTGAATGTTTAACATCTGTCATGGGTACTTCCTGGGGGTTTGAAAATTGCTGTTTTTTGTGTGGTATTTCTATTGTCTGACAGGTCTCTTTTTTTTGATAATGTATCTTTCTTGTCGGACTTTATCTGATATAACAGATTGTATAACCATCAGCATACTAATACCATGTTGATATATGGTATCAGAAACTTTGCTTGCCATTTAATCAGCATTTTTTGTCTTAGTTTCAAAAGGGTGAATTAATGGACATAGGTATTCCAAAAGAAATTAAACCTCTGGAAGGGCGGGTCTCACTGACCCCTGAGGCAGTAGATGAATTAGTAAAAGAGGGTCATTTGATTAATGTTGAAAAAAGTGCAGGTTTGTTAAGTGGTTACCCTGATGAACAATACGAAGCCGCTGGCGCCAAATTGCTTAAAACAGCAAACGAAGTTTACGGTCAGTCGAAACTGATCGTTAAAGTGAAAGACCCTATCCCGGGGGATTTAAAATTATTAAGAGCTGACCATTTGTTATTTGGTTTTTTACATTTGGCCGCTATGCCAACCCTGACCAGGGCGCTGACCGATATTGGTTTAACCGCTGTGGCCTTCGAAACCGTTGAAGATGAGCAGGGCAGATTACCCCTGTTAGCTCCCATGAGCCAGATAGCCGGAAAAGTAGCAGTGCATTGGGGGGCTCACTTATTGCATTATTCTATGGGGGGCTCAGGTATTTTGCTTGGTGGAATCAGTGGCACTGAACGTGGAGAAGTCACTGTTCTTGGTGCAGGAGAAGCCGGGCGTTGTGCCAGTTTGGTTGCTGCAGAATTAGGGGCTAATGTGGTGGTTTTTGATATTAACGCTTCTGCCAGACGTTCGGTCGAGACGCTTTCCGGCAATATTACCGCTTTGAACCCGGAAACCTGTTCTATAGCTGAAAGAATTAAAGAAACGGATCTTCTGGTGGGCTCAGTGTTAATCAAAGGCGCTAAAGCACCTAAGCTGGTTTCAGCTAAAGATGTAGATACTATGAAAAAAGGCAGTGTTATTGTTGATATTGCTGTTGACCAGGGCGGTTGTATAGAAACCATTCGCCCTACAGATTACACAAACCCGACTTACACCGTGTCAGATGTGATTCATATGGGCGTTACTAATATGCCTGGAGCGGTTCCAAGAACCTCTACACAGGCTCTGAGTCGTGCGATTCTGCCTTATGTTAAAGCATTGGCCAATGAGCAGTTACTAAAAGATGAACACCTGAAAAAAGGCATTAATGTTTCCGGTGGAAAAGTAGTTTACCCGGCCATAATGTGAAAATAGCCGTTATGCATGGATTCTTCAGAACCGGTAAATCTGAGAGTTACGTCTAAAAAAAAGCCCCGGTCTGTTATACAATTAGGCTAATTACTTGTTAATAAGACCTCAAATGGTGGATGAGTTATAACTTGAAGAAAAAAAAACCAGAACCAAAACCTGATTTCATCCAGTCCAAACATGTTTATCGTGTGCTGACCGAAGGCACCATGATAGTGTTTCTTGCTCTGTCAATTTATTTACTTATTGCTTTACTTACCTACGACGCAAATGATCCTGGCTGGTCTTATGTTGGCCCAGCTTCCCAGGTAAATAATATGGTAGGCCGTAGCGGGGCATGGTTTGCTGATGTCCTGTTGCTGGTTTTTGGTTATCCGGCTTATCTTTTTCCGATTTTGACCGGTTATCGTTCCTGGAAAGTTTTTCATCTGAACTGGGCTCAGGATCATGGGCAGGGTAAAGCCAAAAAAGCCTCTGATACACCATCCCAAAATCAATGGAGCTGGGCGATGTTTTCGCTGCATCTGTCTGGTTTTATTATGACCATGCTGGCAGCAACTACTTTGGCGACCTTGTATTTTACTGAAAGCCAGCCCAACCTTCCGGCGTCGGCCGGTGGTGCTATGGGTTTGGAAATGTCCAAAATCTTAATGCCGGCATTTAATATAACTGGATCAACACTGGTTTTACTGGCCATGTTTTTCACTGGACTTACGGTCTTTACGGGGCTTTCCTGGCTGAAGTTGATGGATCAAACCGGGTATTACACCATTAGATTTAGCACCTGGAGTTACGAAGCACTTAGTGGGCTTTACGATAAATTAAAAGATCGCGCCGAAGCAAGAAAGATCAAGGCTACTGTAAAAAAACGGGAAGATAAATTTATAAAAGGCCAAAAAAGGGCGCAGTTAAAAATTGCCCCCAAAATTTCGAAACCGGCCAAGGCCAACCCGCAAAGCGAACGGGTTTATAAAGAAAAACAACAGAAGCTTTTCGATATGCCTGTAAGTGGAGAGCTTCCTGAACTGGCCTTGCTAGATCAGAATAGCGAAGTGGGTAGTGGAGGATACTCCGAGGCAGCTCTCGAAAGCCTTTCACGCTTATTGGAACTTAAATTACTGGATTTTGGTATTGAAGCTGAAGTGATGGCTGTACAACCTGGCCCGGTAGTTACACGTTTTGAAATTCAGCCTGCTCCAGGAATCAAAGCCAGTAAAATTACTGGCCTTGCCCAGGATCTGGCTCGTTCAATGGCGGTGATTAGTGTCAGGGTTGTGGAAGTTATCGCGGGTAAAACCGTAATAGGCATAGAAATCCCCAATGAAAAAAGGGAAATTATTTGTTTAAGTGATGTGCTTTCTGCTCCGGGCTATGACAATTCCCGTTCTACTTTAACACTAGCCCTGGGTAAGGATATTGCTGGCGAACCAGTGATGGCTGACCTTGAAAAAATGCCGCATTTGCTGATTGCAGGCACCACGGGGTCAGGTAAATCAGTAGGCGTTAATGCCATGCTGATCAGTATGTTGTACAAAGCCACACCGAAAGAACTACGCTTGATCATGATAGACCCGAAAATGCTGGAGCTATCGGTCTACGATGACATTCCTCATTTGCTAACGCCAGTGGTTACAGACATGAAAGAAGCAGCCAATGCGCTTCGCTGGTGTGTGGGTGAAATGGAGCGACGTTATCGTTTAATGGCCGCTTTGGGGGTGCGTAATGTTACGGGATATAATCGCAAGGTTGCTGAAGCAGAGAAAACAGGTAAGCCTTTGACCGACCCGCTCTGGACCGGTATGAATGCTGAAGGACTTCCAGAAGAAGCTCCCTTGTTGGTGCATTTGCCCTTTATCGTAGTGGTGATTGATGAATTTGCTGACATGATGATGATAGTGGGCAAAAAAGTTGAAGAGCTAATAGCACGTATTGCCCAAAAAGCCCGTGCTGCGGGTATACATTTATTATTAGCCACACAACGACCTTCTGTAGATGTAATAACCGGTTTAATCAAGGCCAACATACCCTCACGCATTGCCTTTCAGGTCTCTTCCAGAATAGATTCCCGTACCATTTTGGATCAAGGTGGAGCAGAGCAATTATTAGGGCATGGAGATATGTTGTATTTGCCACCGGGAAGCGGCATGCCTGTGCGAATTCACGGAGCTTTTGTAAGCGATGATGAAGTTCACCGGGTATGTGATGATTGGCGACGACGAGGCAAGCCTGACTATCTTGAAGTTATTCTTGATGGCACTGCCGACATTGCTGGATTACCTTCAGAAGGTGGAGGCGGCAGTGATGACCCCGAACAAGACGCTTTGTATGATGAAGCGGTTCAATACGTCACTGAAAGTCGTCGCGCATCCATTTCGGCGGTTCAACGAAAGTTGCGAATTGGTTATAATCGTTCGGCACGAATGATAGAGGCTATGGAGCTGGCAGGTATTGTTACTGAAATGCAATCCAATGGCAGCCGTGAAGTGTTAGCCCCTCCGCCCGTTAAAGTTTGAGTCTGGCGTTTGTTTATTTGTTTAACACATAATTAGCCCATAACAAGCCCCATGCTTTTTTCAATTCCCGTTTTATTATTTAAAAACCTTTACAGAAAATTGCTTTCCATGAAAAGAATACACTTGATAATACTCACTTTTGTTTTATATATAATATCTGCTCAGGCAACTGCCGTAGAAGAAAACGCTATAGGTGCCAGTAAAGCGACTCATGAACTTACGGCCTTGCTAGGTAAAATGAATACCACTTCTGCTAACTTTACTCAAACAGTAATGGATGCCAGGAATAATGTTCTTCAGCATTCGTCCGGGGTAATGAAAATAAAACGCCCACTGCGATTTGTCTGGAAAACAATAGAGCCTTATGAGCAGCTTATTGTTTCCGATGGTGAAACAATGTGGGTCTATGATAAAGACCTTGAGCAAGTCACCATTCAGGCTTTAAATAAAGAGGCTGGTGATACGCCTGCATTATTATTCAGTGGTGACCCGGAATTATTACAACAGCATTTTGACGTTCGTGAAGGTAGCCAAAATAACCAGAAAGTTTCAAAGATAAAAGTTTTCGATCTTTATCCAAAAGATCCGGATGCTGCTTTCAGCATGATGAGTATAAGCTTTGAAAATAAAAAATTAATAGCCATGGAGCTTAAAGACCATTTAGGGCAACGCACAGACATTACATTCTACAAGATTAAACTAAATCCAAAGTTAAAGGACCATTTGTTTGTTTTTGATGCTCCAAAAGGTGTTGATGTTATTCATAATAAAGCTCCAGTCCAATGAGGCATATTTAGTCCAGTGACTACTGATCTGTTTTCAGAACATGTTTATCAGCCTCTTGCAGCACGCATGAGGCCCATTGTTCTTGAAGATTATCTGGGACAGGA
>AZIB01000359.1_pt1 | contig 8650 bp, 3 predicted proteins | sample 359021 | NCBI WGS metagenome assembly AZIB01 (sample SAMN02429711, study PRJNA222659) | marine sediment metagenome | biome: Sediment sample; isolation source: sample MGS-HAV from oil contaminated site at the Gulf of Genoa where a Haven... | place: Italy: Haven | collected 2011-04-11 | depth 78 m m | reverse complement strand
TATACTATGACCATAACCCGGTTCATAAAACGGATTTGCCACAAATTTTTCTTCAGTTAATTTTTCATTTTTATAATAACCAGATCCAACTCCTGCGCCACCAATATATAATTCACCTGGCACACCTATTGGCATTTGATTTAACATTTTATCAACAACATAAAGCTGAACATTAGGATTAGCTTTCCCGATAGGGATGGATATCATTTTGTCAATTTCCTGAATATTCACTCGGTAAAATGCCGCAATGTCAGTACATTCGGAAGGCCCATAGGAATTGACTAACTCCACATTGTTGGTTTTTGCCCAAGGCCCTATGCGATCAAGTTGAATACTTTCGCCACCCAAAATTATTTTTTCAAGGCTTCTCAACATTACTTGTTTTTTCGGGTTTTCTATAATTGGATAAAATGCACTTGGCGCACAATTAAGCCAGGTGATCTTGTTTTCTTTTATCGTGTTGATCAGGAAATCTGCATCATATTCTTCGACTCCAGGCAAAACAACTCTTGCCCCTGTCAGAAGAGGTGTAAACAAATTCTTTTGAGTTAAATCAAAGCCAATAGCACTTATTACCAGGCAGCGATCATCTTCGCTCATTCCAAATTCATCTGCGTACCAGGTGTACAGATTCATTGCTGATCTGTGCCCTACTTCCGTACATTTTGGTTTCCCCGTTGAACCCGATGTAAATACCAAATAGAGAGGATTTTCAGAATCAATATTTAAATCTTTGTTATCCGCTGGTAAATTTTCGATATCACTCTTATTTTTTACTAAATCTAATACTGGTTTTTCAAATGGTATTTTATTGAACAAACCCTTTTCACTGATTAGAGCATCCAAATCAATGTCTTTAGCCATTAGTTCAAGTCGGCCCTCAGGAAACCCGGGGTCCAAGGGCACATAAGCGCACCCAGCTTTTAATGCGCCTAAAATGGCTGGCATAAGATTCATTGATTTGCCAATACATATTCCAACCTTATCGCCAATCTTTAAGTTTTTACTTAACAACCAGGAGCAAACAACATTGGCTCTTTTATTTAAGTCTTCGTAAGTTAATTTATCCTGACCTATTTCAACTGCTGTGTTACCGGGTGTTTTTTCAGCCTGGTTTTCGAAAGCCTTATGAACACAAATTTTAGTGTCATAATTTTTTTGTGTTTTATTACAAAGATACAAAAATTTTTCTTCATTTTTGGCTAATATTTGGAATGAACTATTTAGTGCTTCGGGGTCTACCAATATATTCGCCAGGAGAGTTACGTAATGACCGATCAGGCGCTCGATAGTACTCTCTTGATACAGGTCAGTATTAAACTCTACCTGCCCATTTATAACTCCATTATCTTCAACAAACTCCATTGTTAAATCAAACTTTGATGACCCTGACTCAAATTCAATTTCTTCGAGCTCAATCGTGCTGGTTTTAAATTCACTTGTAATAGAAGCGTTTTGCATCACAAACATAGTTTGAAATAAAGGCGTTCGACTTAAATCGCGCGGAATATTAAGCTCATCTACTATTTGAGAAAATGAAACCTCCTGATACCTGTATGCTTCTTGTGTAGTTGTTTTTATTCGATCTAGCACATCAAGAAAAGAATCATCATCTGCAATTTTTGTTCTTAAAGGTAAAGTATTAACTAGCATTCCAACTATGGATCCGGTACCAGATTTAGTTCTATTGGCCATAGGAGTACCAATACAAATGTCAGACTGGCCACTATATTTACAAAGCAATATTTTAAATGTTGCTAATAAAATATTATAAAGTGTCGCATTCTCCTTGCGCCCCAGCTTTTTTAACTCTTCAGTCATTGAGCGAGATAAACTAATTCTTTTATGTGCGCCATTATAGGTTTGCACAGGATGGCGATTATAGTCTGTTGGCATTTCCAAAGGAGTAGCATTTTCAAGTTTGGCTCGCCAATACTTCATTCCATCAACCATCACTTGCTTTTCTTTATTGCTTTGCTGCCAAACAATATAGTCCATGTATTGGACTGGCAATTCTACCAATGCTGGAGTTTTATCATTTAAAAAAGCTTCGTAGCAAGTTGCAAGCTCTTTTATAAATACTGATAAAGACCAACCATCAGAAATAATATGATGAATTCTAACTTGCAAGATATTATTTTTAGCATCTGTATGTAGCAATCTTACTTTTAGCAATGCCCCTTCAGATAAATTAAAACTGTCCTTTCTTCCTTCAGCCAACCATTGTGAAATGTAATCTTCTGTTTTTTTATTTCTGGAGTCGTAATTCTCAAGCTGGTAATCCCACTTAGGTATTTTTAGTGTTTGCTTAGTTTCACCTGAAACATCAAAGAATGTTGCACTAAAAGCTTCATGTCGCCTTACCAAATAATCAAATGAAGCTTCAAGAACCTTATGGTTCAACTCACCTTTAATTCTAAATATGCCTTCTATATCGTAAACTTGTGAATCGCCTTCAATTTGTTGTAAAAACCAGATTCTTTCCTGATTATAAGACAAGGGATAAGCACTATCTTGTCCCCGATTTTGAATCGGAATTGGGTTTTGTTCTCCTGCTCTCCCCTGAATAGCAGTTTTATTTTTTGCCAAATATTCTGATAACTGATGAATACTAAGGTAATCCCATAACACCTCTGCAGATATTTCTATTTTCAACCATTGACTCAGCTCACCAGTCATCTTCATTATTTCGATGGAATCCATACCGTAAGAGGTTAAATCTTTATGGCTATCCATTAAAGCTGGGCTAACTTTTTGGCTCGCAATTATCCAGCTTTCCAGCCATTTTTTTATTTCTTTGTATACTGCCAAATAGCTTGTTGAAAGCTCTGGAATTATCTTTTCATTTGTATTTTCTAATGAGCTTTCCAGACGACTACTTTTCCTCCTGTCAAACTCGGGATCATTAATTTTAATTGATTCTTTACTTATTTGACTTAACTCTTCTGCTTGCCATACCCAAATTGGCTCTATCTCTTTCTTTTCATATAATTCCAAACATCTTTTCCTTTGCACCTTACCACTGGACGTTTTTGGAATTCTGCCAGGCTTTAGCAATACTATTGTGTCAACTTGCAATTCAAATTCACTGGATATTATTTCTCTTATTTTTGCGATAATAATTTCTTTTAAATTTGCATCGTTTTTCAGTTTACGTACGAACTCCCTTTCTACTTCATGAAGCAGAATCAGCTTGAGATTATCTTCCACATTTGATGTAACCGCCGCCGAAAAGTTTTTGCTCAGTGCTTCATGGGAATTACTCGCATAATTTTCAATATCCTGGGGGTAGTAATTCCTGCCCCTAATAATTATTAGATCTTTTTTTCTACCAGTAACAAACAACTTTTCGTTTTGCAAAAACCCAAGATCTCCGGTACGAAGATAATGGTCATTTCTCCCCTTCACTTCAGCCTGGAAAATCTCCTTGTTTATTTCATCTTTTTCCCAATAGCCCTTACCTATACTTTTACTTTTTAACCAAATTTCACCTACCCGATCTGGCTTGCAAATTTGCAATGTTTCTGGATTTACAATAATTAATTCATCATCAAACCATGTTTTTCCACAACTCACAAAAGCATCAAAACCTTCTGCTTTTTTTTCTTTTTTACTTAAAATTTTATTTTCTGACAACTTATCTCTATTCAAATAAAGCACTTCAGGCTCTGTACCTAAAACAGATGTTGTTACAGCAACCGTTGCCTCTGCAAGTCCGTAGCTGGGCATGAATGTACCTGAAGAATACCCATACTCTCCAAACACTTCACAAAACTTTTTTAAAGTGCTGGCTTTAACGGGTTCAGCTCCACTTATTGCAACCTTCCAGCTTGAAAGATCCAGCCCCTCATATAATTCAGGCCTCATCATTTTCAAACAATGTTCATAGGCGAAATTTGGGGCACCGCTAAAAAATGCTTTGTCTTTAGCAATTGTCCATAACCAACGATCAGGTTTCTGAATAAACGAGGAAGGCGTCATTAAACTACAATGCCCCCCGATCATTATTGACTGCAGAGCCATACCAAGCCCCATATCATGAAACAATGGCAGCCAACTTGCTATGTTTCCCTTATGCTTGTTGCCTCCAGCAGCCTGGATTAATTTTTGGTTATAGAATAAATTAGCGTGCGATAACATAACGCCTTTAGGGACACCTGTTGAACCCGACGTATATTGCAAAAATGCCACGCTGTCAGAATCCACCACAGGGAACTCTATCTTTGCTTTAAAAAAAATTGTTTCATCATCTGTGCAAAGATATGTTAAATTTTTAAATTCATTTGTTTCTTGAAGAGTAGGCTTGGCAATATCCATTATTTTTGTGGTCGCTAATACAACCGCAGGTGCACAGTCATTTATTATGGCTTTTATTCGACCCATATTCTGATTCTTTCTTGGCGGGTATGCTGGAACCGCAATCACTCCGGCAGACATGCAGGCTAAAAATGCCACTAAAAAATCCAGATTTGATGGATAAAGAATCAAGGCTCTCTGCCCTTGTAGATTCTGCTTGCGAAGCTCAACTGCTATTGAGTTGACTTGCTCAACTAATTCACTGTAGGTCAGAGAAGTCGTTTGCTCCTGACTGTCATGCAGAAAAGTGTAGGCTTGCAGCCCTGGATTTTCCCTGGCTCGCAAATATAATAATTCTATTAATGTTGATACATTGTTAATTTCTGAAGAAGACAAATCTTACCCTTAAAAACAAACCTGCTTAAAACTAGCTCTAAATTTACTTTACAGTGGCAGCATTTTTTGCATTGAGGATACTAAGCTACGCCACGCCTCTTTCTAAAATAATTTTTTTGATTTTGTTGCTTACGTTAATTATTTTATCTATGCCTGATGAAAGTTTAATTTATTTTTCTTAAACCTATCACTTCCCAAAAAGCTTCCTAAACTGTGACGCAAGTACTAAAACAGCCTTAATTCTGCCTTAATTCTTCATAGTTCCTTCAACTTTCTATTAATGTAATTTGCCTATCAAATTACTGATGCCTATTATCTTACTGAAAAGCCTTATTTTTCTTATTTCTTTGAATATTCTAATGTTTATCAGGTGTCCATTGGGATATATATTGTTACTAAATGTAATATTTAGTTAAGATATTATTCTTTGTTGATCTATAATAATTGACACCTTACATGCGGCTAAATTTCAATTTCTTAGTTTATGGTAAAGATAACTATTTTTTATTGAAGGCTATCAATAATTTAAGAAAAACCTTCTAAAATCCAGTACATGCCAAATTGGTTTATATATGAATAAAAATGTTATGACTGTTTTTTGCTCTATCATGATTGCATCATTCGCACCCTCTTCTTTTGGCGAAAACCTACTTGGCATTTATCGCCAGGCTCTTCAAAATGACCCCGAATGGGCCGCTATAGAGTCAAATTATGAAGCTGATCAGGAAAAAGTTATTCAGGCCAAATCTACCCTGAAACCGTCTGTTTTTATCAATTACAGCAAATCCAGGGTAACTCGTTCTGCTGGCGATGTAGGTGTTGGCCTTAACGATGACCTCAACCAGGGCATTGATGACTGTCTTGTCCCCGGGGGGGGGGTTAGTGCTACTTGCACAGAAGATTTATTGACTATTATGTCCGATCCAGATGCATCTCTGTTTCAAATAGTTGAATCTGGTTCAAGCGATAACTCAACAACTACAGACAACTTTAGCCTTCAATTCTCCCAGCCTTTACTGAATTTAGAACGCCTTTATACCTACCGGGCATCAAAATCCGCTCTTGTAAAAACAAAATCAGATTTTAACAATGCACAACAACAGTTTTTCCTCAGAATAGCCACGGCTTATTTCGATACGCTGAAAGCCAAGCAAGAGCTTTTGTTTGCGCAATCCGAAAACAAGGCTATTTATGACCAGGTACAGCAAACTAAAACCCGTTATGAATTGGGGCTTATTCGGATTACTGATGTTCACGAAGCTCAAAGCTCTCTGGATTTAAGCAGAAGTCTCGTCATTCTTGCAGATGGGGTACTACAAAATGCTTACGAACAACTCAATGCCATGACCAATGGCAATATTACTGACGTCACACCTTTATCATCTGATTTTACTGCAGCAGAACCCAAGCCCAGTAGCTCTGATCGTTGGGTAGATATTGCTCTAAAAAATAGTGAAAAGATTGCCTCATCTACTGCCGCAGTTGATGCGGCAAAGCTGGACGTAATTCAAAAGCAATCAGGGCGTGTCCCGACTGTTGATTTATTTGCACGTCTGGACAATGTAAAAACAGGTTCCGGTAATGATGAATCTTCTTTTGGTTCTGCTGGCAACCTTGTCTCTGATAGTGATACCGAAAGTATTGGTATCAATGTAGTCATGCCTATTTATACTGGCGGCTTAGTCTCTTCCAAGGTTCGAGAGTCCCGTCATCGACGAGATGCTGCCCAGGGCCAACTTGAACAATCGATTCGCAGTGTGTCCAGAACGGTTAAAAATAGTTATCGGCAGGTTGAAAACGATTTGAAACGCATTGGTGTTTTTATCACATCTCTGGAATCAACTAAAAGGTCATTAAAATCAACAACAGATGGATATAACTCAGGAAGCAGGAACATTTCGGATGTACTACAAGCAGAAAGAAAAGTCTTTTCGACACGTCGGGATCTTTCGAATGCTAAAATTGACTATATTTTAAATTCTCTTCGATTGAAAATGGCTGCGGGTTTATTAAAACCTGAAGACTTGCTAACAGTAAATAACTGGTTGGAAAACGGGGCTGCGGCTCAATAATACAATACCGGGCTTTTGGTTCTCTTATTTTATTAAATTCTATTTTAAGACCACACAAGCAACTTTTATTGACCCTAAAGAAAGCTGCGTCGCCAGAGGTTTTAGAATATTTGATAAAACCAGGCTTACAGCTTTACAGCTTTAATTATTTTTTTACCTGCCGCTCAAGTTCAATTAAATAATTAATGATCTGTATCCAGCGTTCATAGCTTTTAGCCTGCTTCGCCGTTGTAACGTATTTCCCATTAACAATAACAGCAGGCACACCCATTAAGCGATAGACCCTGGCCATTGCATCAGCCTGTCGGATTTCAGTTGCTACATCAAAAGACTCAAATTTTTTGTTAAAGGTTTTTTTATTCACTCCATAGCCTTCATAAAATTCGGCTAAAGCTTTCTGCGTTTCTATTACGCGCTTTTCTTTATGAATAGCATCAAATAATGCACTATGTGTTTTTTCAACAAGCCCCATGCTTTGAATAACATAAAACGCTTTGGCCTGAATTTCCCATTTCCGATTCAGCACCCCGGGCGAACGAACAAATTCAACATCATCTGCTTTGCTGGCAAGCCAGGGCTTAAGGTATGACTCCATTTTGTAACAGTGTGGACAGCCATACCAAAAGAATTCTCGTACTTCTATCTTATTGGGGTTATCAGTACGACCAGGCCTTTCAAGACGGGTATAATCTTCACCTTCTTTAAAACCCTCGGCCATGGCCTGCTGGGAAATGGCAAAAAGATTAAACGAAAATGCAGCAATAATTAATATTATTGTTCGTGAAATATTTGTACGGAAAGCTAAAATTTTTTGCATCATACCACCTGTGCTTATTTTAATTGATAAGTGAGATACCGGGCTTGTAAAGCTTTAAGCTACACACCTTTGATTCTTCCAGATTAACATGTTTTATATTTCGTATTGAATCAATATTTTAGTCTTTAGGTCACAAAAAAAAAGGTGGCCAAAGCCACCTTTTTTCAATTCATCAGTCAATCATTCAGCAGATTAATGTAAACCAGATACATAACTGGAAACTGCTTCAATCTCTGCATCTGTCATACGTGATGCAATTTCCCGCATCATTTTGCTTTCACCATCATTAATACGCTTATCGCCTTCAAAATCACCACGACCCGCTGCTCTAAACGCTTTTAACTGGGAAGAAATATAATCGGCATGTTGTCCACCTAATGCAGGGAAGCCCGCAAGAGCAATTCCTTCGCCTTTAGGTCCGTGACAAGCGGTACAGGCCGCCACACCACTATCAGGATTACCACCACGATAGATTTTTTCTCCCAAATTCAATAGTTCCTTTTTTGTAGCTCCCGGTGTCACAGTTTGAGTGGAAAAATAAGCGGCAAGATCTTCAAGGTCTTGCTCGGATTTACCCGCTACCATGCCGCTCATAATACCATTCTGACGCGCGCCACTTTGATAGTCTTTTAACTGCTTGAGCAAGTAGCGTTCATTTTGACCTGCTATTTTAGGGAAAGTGGGTGCTGCACTATTACCATCCGCCCCGTGACAAGCCGCACATGCTACAGCTTTATCCTTTCCTGCACTGGCATCGCCTTCAGCAATGGCAAAATTCCCGGCACTTAAACCAAGCGCAAGAATAATTGTTAAAATTTTGTAGTTGGATTTCATATGAACCACACCTATTCCCAGATTAATAAGTTTTTGCTAAAGAAGATAAATTTTACTTGGACATGTAATCTATCAAAGACTTGTATTGCTCATCTGAACAATCTGTACAAAGTCCGCCAGGAAGCATGGCGCCTTTACCTTTTTTTACACTATTCAATAACGCTTCACTACCTAACGCAAGACGTGGAGCCCAGGCTTCTTTATCGCCTTTTTGAGGAGCCCCTGGCACACCTGT
>AZIB01001669.1_pt1 | contig 8776 bp, 9 predicted proteins | sample 359021 | NCBI WGS metagenome assembly AZIB01 (sample SAMN02429711, study PRJNA222659) | marine sediment metagenome | biome: Sediment sample; isolation source: sample MGS-HAV from oil contaminated site at the Gulf of Genoa where a Haven... | place: Italy: Haven | collected 2011-04-11 | depth 78 m m | reverse complement strand
TATTTTTGGGTAGTGACTCTAGAAATTGTTGATTCATGCATTTCTATACTTTCGGCAATATCATTAAGGACAAGTGGTTTCATGGCTTCTTCGCCATAGTCGAAAAAGCCTTTTTGATATTCAACAATTTTGTTAGCAACTTTTAGCAATGTATCATTTCGACTGTGTAAGCTTTTGATAAACCAACGTGCTTCTTGCAGGTTGTTTTTGAGGAAAACATTGTCATCACTATTATCTGCTCTTTTTATCATACCGGCATATTGCTTATTGATACGTAATTTTGGCGCAATGTTAGGGTTAAGTTCAACTACCCAGCAATTATTTTTTTTGCTCACAATGATATCAGGCACTATGTAATCAGTAGTTTGATTGGAAATAAACTCACCCGGGCAGGGGTTTAATGATTGCACTAGCTGTAAAACCGACTTCAAATCCGGCTCTTTCAGCTTAAGGCGCCTCATGATCTGATTATAGTCCCTGTTCTCAAGTAGATCCAAATTCTCTGTAAGTAACAACTTGGCCTTGCTTAACCAGGGGGTGTCATTTCCCAGTTGATTTAATTGTATAAGTAGACAGTCCCCAAGGCTTGTTGCGGCAACACCGGGAGGTTCAAACTGCTGAACTCTGTGTAGCACCGCTACTACTTCTTCAATGTCGACTTCGATATCGTCTTCAGTACCATTTTCAAGTGTTTGTCGAATATCTTCTAATGAAACGGTTAAGAAACCGTTGGAATCTAAGGATTCGATGATGGCATAGGCAATGGTTCTGTCCAGAGTAGAAAAGGGAGTCAGGTTAAGTTGCCAGATCAGGTGTTCAAAGAGGGTTTCCGAAGCTGCATTTCGAGTTTCAAGCAGATTTTCGTTATTACTATCGAAATTGGAGCTTGCTGGGCCAGTGGTATCGTAAATTTCTTCCCATTGGCTATCAACTGGTAAGTCGTTGGGAATATCGGTGTTTTTATCAAGTTCAATTGGGCTGGATTCAGGAGTGTTGTTGGTATCAATGCTTGCCTGCGTATCGATCAAATTATCAACAGCGTTGTCCGTATTATCCTGGGTGTCACTTGATACGCTGGAAGTTTCTGAAGAGCTGTCCTGATTTGTGTCTTCAATCAGCTCAAGAAGAGGGTTTGATTCAAGCGCTTCCTGAATCTCTTGTTGTAGCTCCAATGTGGAGAGTTGCAGCAAGCGGATAGCCTGTTGCAACTGGGGGGTCATGGTTAAACTCTGACCAATTTTTAATTGTAGTGATGGCTTCATAATGCGAAGTTGTCTCTATTAGACCGCTACATCAGAACATATGATATGTTCCAGGTGCACAAGGTAAGCAATATATATGCCTAGCTTACAATATTTTTCATTAAAGTTGAAATTGATGCCCCAGGTAAACATCTTTAACTTGTTGATTGTTTAAAATAGTTTCTACATCTCCCTCTTCAATAATTTGTCCATTGCTAACTATGTAGGCTTTCTCACAAATATCCAGAGTTTCTCGGACATCATGGTCCGTAATTAGAATGCCAATGTCCCTGGCTTTTAATTGCTGAATAATCTGTTTTATATCGCTTACAGAAATAGGATCAACACCCGCAAAGGGTTCATCCAGCAGAATGAAAGAGGGTTCAATAGCAAGGCTCCTGGCAATTTCAACGCGCCTGCGTTCTCCTCCTGAAAGGCTTAAGCCCAAAGTGTCACGGATATGTCTAATATGAAATTCATTCAACAGTGATTCAAGCTGGTCGTGTCGTTGTGAATGGTTTAAATCTGAGCGGGTTTGAAGAATGGACAAAATATTGTCAGCAACCGATAGTTTGCGGAACACTGAAGCCTGTTGAGGTAAATAGCTGATACCGCGTTTGGATCGACCGTGCATGGGCAAAAGGGAAATGTCTTCGTCATTCAGGGTGATGCGGCCTTTGTCGAGGGGCACCAACCCCACAATCATATCAAAACAGGTTGTTTTCCCTGCGCCATTAGGACCCAGTAGGCCGACAATCTGCCCACTGCAAATTTCAAGAGACACGTTTTTAACAACCTGGCGGCCATTATAACTTTTACCCAGTTTGTCAGCGCAAAGAATAGCCATTGGCAGTATTTTACTCTTATTATTAATTCAGATGTACCGGTTTTTGACCGGAGGCAGGTGTTTCAAGATGGTCGGACATTTTGTTTGTTGGTTTCTACAGTTTCTTGGAGTTAAGGTTCTTTTGTATCTGGTTGATCTATTAAAGGGTTTTCAAACATTGGGTCAAAAGTTACCTTAACGCGATTATCTCCATCGCCAACTGCGTTTAGCATTTGGTTTTGCAAATTGTATTCATATTTATCTCCCTGGTGGGTGCTGCCGTCGAGCTCAATAAATACGTCGCCTTCAAACAGTAGAATCTCGCTAACTAAATCGTATTTTATGGTTAATGCATTGGCATACACGGGGGGCTTGTCTAAAACAGGCTGTTGCTGGAATTTAGCAGGCAGGCCTTTTGATACAATAGAATTAACACGTTTATCACCCCGGTAAATAATTAACTGGTCGGCCTGAATTTTCAGTGAACCCTGGGTGAGTAAAACATTGCCAGTATAAGTTGTTGTGCCATTTTTATAATCAGCTTCTGCTTGTGAGGATTCTATTTTGATAGCTAGATGTTTGTCCGTTTCAAGTGCAAGCGAATAATTTGCAGCTAACATTAAAACAAGCACAAACATAAATGCTAACGCTGGAAAAGAGAGGTAAGTAAATACTCTATTTCGTGTGAAAAAATTATTCAATGTTATATGTTCCTTTAACACTGTTCTGAAGTAATAGAACATCTCTGCGTAAATCGACTTCAAGCCCAATAGATTCAACAATATCCATCTCAGTCAAAATAGTTACGAAGTCACTAGTAGAGGCAATATCATTTTTGATTTGCAAAGCCAGAGAGTCTGTTGTCATTTTGATATGTTGCCGTTGTTGAATTTTTGTTTTTTTATTGTCATTAGAATTATTTGTCGAAAAAAACGAAGGGGTATCAGAAATCATACCATCTATACTGACATTGCCAGATAAAACAAATTCATCACTTGAAGGCATTGTTCCTTTTTCAGATTTAATAAGCCATGGAGCACCTTCGTCCGTGTATATTTGTATCCAGGGTTTCTCCATTTGAATAATATCATCAAGGGGGTAATGAATCAGGGTATCGGATTTCATTTTATATTGCAGCTGTCCCGTTTCGGAAAATACACGGCTGCGAAATGTTTGAATAGAGTAATCAGGTTTGTTGCTTTTAATGACCTGGCCTGGGAGGTCATCAAAATGATCGCGCCACAGATACCAGCAGATTAACAATAATCCTGCTAGAGTTAGTACGGTGATAGAATAAATATTTGATCGAATCATTACGTGTAAGTTATTTAGCTTGATGTGTCTAAATATTTATTTTGCATTTCGTTTAGTAGACCTTTTGCGTCAAGGATAAAATCACAGATTTCTCTGACAGCGCCTTTGCCGCCGGGAAGCGATGTTTGCCAGTCTGAGTGTGAAGCAACAAAACTGTGAGCATTGGCTACTGCTATACCCAGACCCGCATAACGGATTGCGGGTAAATCTGGCAAGTCGTCACCGGCATAGGCAATTTGTTCAGGTGCCAGGTTTATATCACTTAGTATTTCTTTCAAAGCAACTAATTTATCTTCTCGGCCTTGAACCATGCGTACGATACCCAGGTTCTGAGCGCGGTTTTTCATAATATTTGAAGTTCTTCCTGTGATGATGGCAGTTTCAATACCTTGTTGGTGTAACATTTTTACACCATGCCCATCCAGGGAATTAAAAGCTTTAGTTTCCTGACCATCATCGTGGTAATAAAGTGATCCGTCAGTAAATACTCCGTCTACATCAAATACCATGAGTTTGATGAGTTTTGCTTTTTCAATAATGTCTTGTTTGTTTTTTGTATTCACTTTAACTCTTCTATAAATGTGATTGGCCTTACATTACACCCGCGTGAAAAAGGTCATGAATATTCAGGGCACCCACCAATTGATTCTTGTTATTCAGCACCAATAGGCCTGTTACCTTACAGGTTTCCATTATTTTTACAGCTTCGGCAGCAAGGTCGTGGGGGGTAACGGTTTTACAATTAGATGTCATTACTTTGGAAACAGGTGTTTTAATCAAGTCATGTCCCTGATCCAGCGCACGCCGTAAATCACCATCGGTAAATACTCCGATTAATCGTTGTTGATCATCGACGATAGCGGTCATACCCAGGCCTTTCGCAGATATTTCCATCAGGGCGGAGTTGATGCTTGCCTCTGAATTAATTTGTGGAATATTGTTTCCTGTTCGCATGACATCCTGAACCAGGAGAAGAAGTTTGCGGCCTAAAGCTCCCGCAGGGTGAGACATGGCAAAATCTTCAGCGCTAAACCCTCGGGCTTCCAGCAAGGCAATGGCCAGAGCATCGCCCATGACCAGTGTGGCTGTAGTGCTGGAAGTTGGCGCTAGTCCCAGGGGACAGGCTTCTTCCGTCACGCTGACATCAAGGTTTATATCAGCAAATTCAGCCAGGCGAGAATTTGGCGCGCCGGTTAAACTTATTAACGGAATTCCAAGACGCTTTATCAAAGGCAATAGGGTGATGATTTCATCGGTATTGCCTGAATTGGATATCGCCAGTACAAGATCATCACTGGTGATCATACCAAAATCACCATGGCCAGCTTCGCCAGGATGTACAAAAAAGGCAGCTGTCCCCGTGCTGGCAAAGGTAGCTGCGAGTTTTTTTCCAATATGTCCGGATTTTCCCATTCCGGTGACTACTACGCGCCCTTTGCAGGCTACCAGGAATTCGCAAGCGGCATCAAAGCGTTCGTCAATACGGTCAGTTAAAGCAGAGATCGCCCGGTTTTCTATGCTAATTACATTTTTACCGGATTCTTGGAAGGTTCTTTTAGAGACCATTGTTTACCCATTTCATAAGTTTTTCTGGAATCTAGCCATCAATTAGACGGTGTCAGGCCTGGGGGGTGGAAAAATCAATTCCTTGTTGGTACAAAATAAAATAATAGCCGACATACAAGCATAGCAGTATTAAGCCTTTTGGCCATGTCAGGGTTTGTTTTTTACCAACAAAGACTAATAAAAGTAATAATACACCAAGTCCGACCATAACTGGTAAATCTCGGGTCCAGATACCGGCTTCAAGGTGGCTAGGGGCCATTAATGCGGGAACAGGTAGCACTGTAAGCATGTTGTAGATGTTGGAGCCAATAACATTTGCAATTGCAATATCCTGATGGCCTTTTAAAGCACTGGATATTGAAGCGGCAAGTTCAGGCAGGCTAGTGCCTACTGCAACCAGTGTCAGACCGATGAGTGTCTCACTGATGCCAAAATGATAAGCAATATTTCCGGAACCCCAAACCAGTATTTTTGCGCTCATTAGCAGTATAATCAGGCCAGAAGAAAAAGAATAAACTGCCTGTAAGGTGGTCAAGACTGGCTCGGTAAACTCTTCTTCAAGTTCTTCCTCTACCTCAAGGATGCTTTGTGCCCGGTCAATGTCCTCTTCCAAAGTTTCTTTCGCCGATTCGTAGTCCATTGTGAGTACATCATCGGTCTTAATGCCATGCCTGTTATTTGTGGCTTTATAACGAATTAAAAAAATCAAATATAAGCCCAAAGTGGTTAGTAATAACGCGCCGTCAAGCTGGGTGAGCTCCTGGTCATAGAGCAGGGCAACAACAATAAAGCTGACCAGCAAGGCGATGGGCAAATCTTCCTTGACGACTTGTTGCTGTACATGCAGATTTGCAATCAATGCAGTTACACCAAGAACGAGTCCAACATTAGCAATATTAGAGCCTATTGCGTTACCTATGGCTAATCCAGGTGCATTATCCAGTGCGGCCATAACAGATACCAGGATTTCAGGGGCTGAAGTTCCCAGTGCTACGATTGTCAGGCCAATTATAAATGTAGATACGCCTAGATTGTGGGCTAAGGATGCTGCACCGTGAACAAAGCGATCGGCACTCCATACGAGGCCAACAAGGCCGATTGCCAGAGCAAGAAAAGAAACTGTCATTGAAAGTCTAATATTGTTGAGTTTGCTTGATAAGAGTGCAATTAAACGGTCTTTAGACGCTGATTACAAGGAATACTCGCTTTTCAGATGCGAGATATAGAAGATAGTAATGGCGAATCGGTTAAATCCAGTTTGTTAAATATAGTACAATGTTGGGTAGAAAGGCCTTTTTTAGGTTAAAATATGCAGCAATGTATGAATTATATTTTTAAATTTATGGGTATGTAATGGATTCAGATCAGGTAAAAAATTTAATTGAAGCAGGTATTGATGATTGCGAGGTCATTGTCGAAGGCAGTGGTAGCAAGTATCAGGTAACAGTAGCGAGCGATGCTTTTGTTGGCTTAAGCCCGGTAAAAAAACAGCAACTGGTTTACGCGTGTCTAAATGAGCAGATAAAGGATGGATCAATCCATGCAGTGACTATGCAGTTGCATACACTTGAAGAGTGGGCTAAGGCTAAACGTTTTATGTAAATCCCCTGTTTCATAAGCTAATATTTATATTAATTTACTTAGAGTCATTACATGGATAAATTATTGATTACCGGTGGCACCCCTTTGCAGGGTGAAATTAGAATTTCCGGCGCTAAAAACTCTACCTTGCCAATATTGGCGGCAACCTTGTTAGCCGATGACCCCATGAAAGTAGAAAACCTGCCTCATCTGCAGGATATTACCACCATGATTGAGCTATTAGGTCGTATGGGTATAGAGTTAATTATTGATGACAAGCTGGGTATAGAGGTACACGCCAATACCATCAAGGAGCTTCATGCTCCTTACGAGCTAGTGAAAACCATGCGTGCCTCAATACTGGTGCTAGGACCAATGTTGGCACACTTTGGTCGAGCAGAAGTATCATTGCCTGGCGGCTGTGCAATTGGTAGCCGTCCCGTGGATATTCATATCCAGGGTCTTGAGGCAATGGGTGCTAATATCAAAGTTGAAAAAGGTTACATTTATGCATCAGTAAACGGGCGCTTGAAAGGAGCACGATTAGCACTGGATACCGTCACCGTTACGGGTACAGAAAATTTATTGATGGCCGCGACGCTTGCCGATGGACAAACGATAATCGAAAATGCTGCGCGTGAACCCGAAGTTGTTGACCTGGCAAACTGTTTAAGTCAGATGGGTGCGGATATTCAAGGTGCTGGTACTGATACCATCGTAATTAATGGCGTTGAAAAATTGCAGGGTATCACGTACCCGGTTATTCCCGACAGAATAGAAACCGGTACCTATTTAATTGCAGCTGCGGCTACCGGTGGTAAGGTGAAATTAAAAGATACTCGTCCGGATTTGTTGATTTCGGTGCTGGCGAAGCTTGAAGAGGCGGGCGCACAGATCACCACAGGGAATAACTGGGTGGAACTGGATATGCATGGCCGGCGCCCTAAGGCAGTGAGCTTCGAAACAGCCCCTTATCCAGGCTTACCTACTGATATGCAGGCTCAGTTTACGGTATTGAATGCTATTGCTAATGGCCGAGGTGAAATAAAAGAAACGGTTTTTGAAAATCGCTTTATGCATGTGCAAGAGCTCAGTCGTATGGGGGCAAACATACATGTTGAGGGTAACAGCGCTATTTCCGAAGGCGTTCGACACCTGACTGGTGCACCCGTAATGGCTACCGACCTCAGGGCATCAGCGAGTTTGGTTATAGCTGGATTGGTTGCCGAGGGAGAAACACTGGTCGATCGCATTTATCACATTGACCGTGGTTACGAGTGTATTGAAGAAAAACTACAGCAGTTAGGCGCTAAAATTCGACGACTGCCCTCCTGATTAATTAAATATCTGTAAAGTTTGCAAATAAATGACTGAAAAAAAATCTGATTCAAGCATCACCATTGCATTATCAAAAGGGCGTATTCTGGATGAAACATTGCCACTGCTAAAACAGGTGGGCATTGAATTAACTGAAGATCCGGCAAAAAGTCGCAAGTTGATTTTTGATACTACACAAACAGGGATTAATATTTTAATCATTCGCGCCACTGATGTGCCCACCTATGTTGAATACGGTGCTGCTGATATGGGAGTTGCCGGTAAAGATGTATTAATGGAGCATGGCAGCGAAGGTGTGTATGAGCCGGTGGATCTCAAAATTGCCGCCTGTAAATTAATGGTGGCAGCTCCGGTTAATGCACCGCCCGTTGTTGGTCGTTTAAAAGTAGCTACCAAGTTTGTAAATATCGCAAAACGCTATTATGCAGAACAGGGTATTCAGGCAGAAATTATAAAACTGTACGGCTCAATGGAGTTGGCACCCCTGGTGGGTTTGGCCGATCGAATTGTTGATGTTGTGGACACAGGTAATACATTGAGAGCCAATGGATTGGAGCCTACTGAGTTTATATGTCCGGTAAGTTCCCGGCTTATAGTAAATAAGGCATCCATGAAAATGAAACATCAGCGTATTCAGGGCATCGTAAGCAGCCTGCAACAGGCCGTAGCACAAAGCGCTTAGTCTGCAACCTGGAAAACCTTCATGTCTGAAAATACAGAACTTAAAATACTTCGCTTAGACGCAAATAATGAGAGCTTTGGTGATCAGCTTAAATCACTACTAGCCTGGGAAAGTGCTACCAATGAAAAGGTAAGCTCTACCGTAGCCGGTATTCTTGCAGATATTAAAGAGCGAGGTGATCAGGCCCTGCTGGATTACACCCAACAGTTTGATCAGTTATCAGTAAGT
>AZIB01000237.1_pt1 | contig 9101 bp, 7 predicted proteins | sample 359021 | NCBI WGS metagenome assembly AZIB01 (sample SAMN02429711, study PRJNA222659) | marine sediment metagenome | biome: Sediment sample; isolation source: sample MGS-HAV from oil contaminated site at the Gulf of Genoa where a Haven... | place: Italy: Haven | collected 2011-04-11 | depth 78 m m | reverse complement strand
GGCTCCACGCTATTTACATCATCTAAAAAGCTCTGGGCATTCATGGCAACCACAATATCCACAGCTTCTTTTCGGCCTAAATAACCATTTTCATTAACGCGCACTTCATACCAGGTTGGCATCCCTTGAATATTAGAAGGAAAAATATTTCTTGGACTAACCGGAATACCCATTCTAAAAATGGATTTTGCAAATAAATGATTCGCGCTCGCTGACCCGGTACCATTTACATTGGCAAACTTAATAACAAAATCATTGATTCGAACGCTGTTATCAATATTTTCAATTACCCTCATGAATCACCCGCCTGTGCTTCATGGTAAAGAAATTTCTGCATATCCCATGCACCTGTTGGACAGCGCTCTGCACATAATCCGCAGTGTAAACATAAATCCTCATCCTTAACCATAACCCTTTTAGTGCCTAATTTTTTTGACACCAGCAAAGGCTGTTCAAAATTTTCCGCGGGTATAATAAGGTTTTTTCTGAGTTTTTCCTCGTTGTTATTGTCGGTAAAGTTAATACAGCTAGTTGGGCAAATATCCATACAGGAATCACATTCATAACAAAGCGATTCGGTAAAAACGGTTTGGACATCACAATTCAAACAACGCATAGCTTCATCAAAGGCCAGCTTTTCATCAAAGCCCAATTCAACTTCCAAATCCAAATTTTGCAAAGTATCAGCTTTATTTACATGGGGCACAGGAAATCGGTGATCATGGGAAATATCATTATGATAAGACCATTCATGAACACCCATTTTTTGACTGGTTAAATTAGTACCTGATGCAGGCCTGTTATTAAGTGCGCTTCCTTGACAAAAAAGGTCAATGGAGATGGCAGCCTGGTGACCTTGAGCGACAGCAGTGATAATATTTTTTGGCCCAAAGGCAGAATCTCCGCCAAAAAATACTCTATTATGACTAGATCGTAATGTAAGTTCATTAACAACGGGCATATCCCACTGATTGAATTCAATACCTATGTTTTTTTCTATCCAGGGAAAGCTATTCTCCTGACCAACGGCTACAAGCACATCATCGCATTCAATTATTTCGTCAGGCTCGCCAGTGGGAATAAGTGTTCTTCGACCTTTTTTATCGTATTCTGCTTTCACTCGCTCAAAACGCATTCCAACCAGCTTCCCGTCCACTAATACATATTCTTTTGGTACGAGATAATTCAGAATGGGAATATCTTCCATCATTGCATCGTCTTTTTCCCATGGTGATGCTTTCATTTCATCAAAGCCACTTCGAACGATAACTTTCACATCTTCGCCACCTAAACGACGTGCTGTGCGGCAACAATCCATTGCCGTATTGCCACCACCCAGAACAATTACCTTCTTGCCAATACTTTTAACATGTTCAAAGCTTACGTTGGCCAACCACTCAATTCCAATATGGATGTTGTCAGCTGCTTGTTGTCGGCCTGAAATATCAAGGTCACGACCTCTTGGTGCGCCCGAACCCACGAAAATAGCGTCATAATCTTCTTCTAGCAACGACTTCATGGAAGTGATATCTGAATCAAAGTGAGTCGTTACACCTTGTCTTAAAATAAAATCAACCTCTTCATCAATTACTGTTTCTGGTAATCGGAAAGAGGGAATCTGGGACAACATCATGCCCCCGCCTTTTTTTCCAGAATCGAAAACAGTCACTTCATAACCCAACAAAGAAAGATCACGAGCAACGGTTAGCGAGGCAGGACCTGCTCCAACGCACGCAATGCGTTTACCATTTTTTGCATCGGCTGTTGGCAACACCAAAGACATATCCCCTTTGTTGTCAGCCGCTACACGCTTTAATCGACAAATAGCAACAGGCTCTTCATCTGTTCGCCCTCTTCGGCAGGCTGGCTCGCAAGGACGGTCACAGGTACGTCCTAAAATGCCTGGAAACACATTGGATTGCCAATTAACAAGATAGGCTTCAGTGTAGCGTTGTTGTGCGATTAAGCGGATATATTCGGGGACAGGAGTGTGAGCTGGACATGCCCATTGGCAGTCAACTATCTGGTGATAGTAACTAGGATTTGCTGTATCTGTATGCTTCACTTTTTACAACCAAAAAGTTTATGGAACATCTAAACAGGCCATAATCCCAACACAATATCCCTTGTATCTGGATTTCACAAGGAACATTTCCCACATAATGCGTACTAACTGTTATCTAAGTACTTTATTGCTAAAATTTAGCGCGTAAAAACAATCATTGTATATTTTATAAAATAATTTTTACCTTTATAACATAGCTAGATGCGTTAGTGCTTCGCCTAAAAGACTGAAACCTGTTCATGAGTGTCGCGCATAAGCGTATAGAACCCGTCCCACGAGAGCAGTGGGTACATTGTGTAGGTGGTGTAGGTGGAGAGAAGACTTTCGTGTGATCCAACAGCATTTTTATAGCCTAAGCTCAGCCTAAAATATTTGCCTGATATTTCTGCCGAACCAGTTCAAGATCGGCTTCAGTATCCACCCCTGCAAAGGGTTTCTCTTCAGCCAGAGCGACATGAATTTTTGCGCCTTGCCACATAGCGCGTAACTGCTCCAGTTTTTCCATCGATTCCAATTCGCATTGCGGCCAATTGGCATAATCGTGAAGAAACTTTACTCTATAAGCATAAAGTCCAATGTGCCTGAAATAATCGCCCTGCTTTGGTAAGTGCTTTGAAGGAAATTCGTCGCGAGCATAGGGTATGGGTGCACGACTGAAGTAAAGCGCCATATCATCTTTATCACAAACCACTTTAACTGCGTTAGGATTAATAACATCATCGTAGTTTGTAATGCTTTCTTTCAAGGTGGCAATACTGGCTTGCGAATTATTAGCCAGGTTATTGGCAACCTGATTAATAATTTTTTCTGGAATCAAGGGTTCATCGCCCTGTACACCTACGACAATGGCATCATCTTTCAGTTGAAGACTGGACGCTACTTCGTGAAGACGATCGGTACCTGATGCGTGATTTGGTGAGGTTAACATCACTTTACCACCAAACGCGGTAACCGCAGCTTCAATACGTTTATCATCCGTAGCAACAATAACTTGCTCTGCTTCGCTTTTAGCTGCACGTTCATAAACATGCTGGATCATGGGTTTGCCGCCTATATCCATTAAGGGCTTACCGGGTAAGCGAGTTGAGGCATAACGGGCTGGGATTACGGCTGTAAATTTTATCATTTATACTTATTTATCCAGCTTTTCATCGGTATCAAGATTTCTTGCTTCATTTTCCAACATCACAGGAATTCCATCTTTTATCGGAAAAGCCAGGGCATCCGCTTTACACCATAACTCATCTTTTTCCTGTTTGTATTTCACCGGCCCTTTACAAATTGGACAAGCCAGTATGCTTAAAAGTTTTTTATCCAACATGGTTTTCACTGTCCTTTTTATCTATTAGTTATCTATTAGTTATCTCTTATTTATATATTTACTTTCTGTTTATTTGGAGATCATTCAATTGAATACTTTATTGAGCTGAGCTTCTAAATGAAGCCAAAAATCATTATCCAGTTTTGCACCTATAGTAAGATAAAAGTATCTTGATTTATCCAATTCCACAATTGAACGACACTTAATGGCATCTTTCTCGGTCATAATTACGTCTTTTTCACCCGGAAATATTATATCACTTGCTTGATAACTATAGTGATCTGGAAAAGAGTGCGTCTGAAATAGTATACCCATGCTTTCGAGGGTATCAAAAAAACGGCCTGGATTCCCAATGCCTGCCACGGCATGAACCGGGCAGTTTAAATCTTTAACCTCAGAAACAATAAGTGGCTTTTCCGAAGATTGACCAAAAAGCATGTTAATTTTTTCTGGCAGCAACCTCATTTGAATAGAGTCCGCAAGTATTTTACTCGAGACACCTGAAATCCCATCAATATCAAAATCGATTGGATCTTTATTACTATTAATAACAACAAAATCTACTGATTTTAATCTAGATTCCGGTTCCCTTAATGGCCCTGCGGGCAAACACTTACCATTGCCCAGCCCTCGTCTTCCATCAATTACAGCAATTTCAATGTCTCGTTTCAAATTGTAATGCTGCATACCATCATCGCTGATAACGATATTACAACCTAGATTTTCATTTAAATAAACAGCCCCTCGGACCCGGTTTGGGTCAATAACAACCGGTACATTACTCAAGCGCCTTGCCATCATTGCTGGCTCATCGCCCACATGCCCTGGGTCACTATCATAAGAAACCTGCATGGGGAAGTCTTTAGCCCTGCCTCCATACCCTCTACTGATAATACCTGGCTTATAACCTTTACGCTGAAGCTGTTCAGCCAACCAGATCACCAGGGGTGTTTTACCTGTTCCGCCAACAGTGATGTTACCAACAACTACAACCGGACACGCCACCGACGAATCTGAGTATTGCCCGGATAAAAATTTTGCTCGACGTTTTTCAGCCAGTGCCTGATACAAAAAAGACACAGGGTAAAGTAAAACATTAAAAATGCTTTTTTGATTTTCGCTGTACCAAAGCGTTTCAAACCAGTTTTGTAAAAAACGCATTCACTCATCCGAAAGTATTTAATGGAATTTCAGTTTGAAACCTGAAAAAAACAGCCTATTCGAAAAAGGCGTGTACGCAATGGCTGCGTATGAGTCAAACAAGGCTTCCGTATTCCTTTTATATTAATCACTAATATTTATCATTGACCTTCCAGCAAGCCATTATTTTGCATACTTTGCAAACGTGCATAATGCCCATCCAATTTGAGTAACTCTACGTGGTTTCCAGACTCAACAACTTTTCCCTGGTCAATCACCAGAATACGGTCAGCTTTCTCAACTGTTGACAAACGATGGGCAACTATAAAGGTTGTACGTCCTTTCATTAACGTTTCTAACGCTTGCTGTATATGTCGCTCTGATTCTATATCCAGCGCTGAGGTCGCCTCATCCAGCACCAGTATGGGCGCATCCTTTAAAATTGCACGCGCAATTGCTAGACGTTGCCTTTGCCCGCCTGATAATTGCAAACCATCTTGCCCTACAGATGTATTAAATCCCTCTGGAAGATTTTCAATAAACTCTAAAGCATGGGCGGCATCGGCTGCATTACGAATGTCTTCATCACTGATATCCATTAATAGACCATAGGCGATATTATGTTTTACCGTATCGTTAAACAATGTGAATTTCTGACTGACGATGGCAATATGCTGCCTTAAATTTTTAAGACTGTAATCTTTGGTCGAATGACCGTCTATTAATATATCACCCTCTTCAACATCGTAAAATCGTGGCAATAGACTAACTAGAGTAGATTTCCCACTACCTGATTTTCCAACCAGAGCGATAGTTTCACCGGCTTTTATATCAAGGTTTATATCTTTAAGAACAGCATCCTCGCCGTAGAAAAAATTAACATGCTCAAATTTAACGTGGCCATTTACTCTTTCAACGCTATAGTCTCCTGAGTCTTTTTCACGTTCTTCATCTATCAACCCGAACACGGAGTATGCCGCAGCAATCCCACTTTGTATTTTAGCGTTTATTTGTGTCAGCTGGCGCAAAGGCTTGGCCAGCATGCTTGCCGCTGTTATATACGCAGCAAACTCACCAGCACTTGCATCAACCATAATCCCCAAAGCGACATAGACCAAAATAGCCAAAGCAATAGCTACCAGCATTTGAATAATAGGCGTATTCAAAGACGATGCCAAAACCAGTTTCATGCTTTGTCTCAGGTTATTTTTACTGGCTTGAAAAAAACGTTGGTTTTCGTAATTTTCACCGCCAAATATTTTTACCTCCGCTTGACCACCTATTGATTCTGACGCAACATGATTAACATTACCCATGCTGTCCATTATTCTCTTGCTGACAAGTCGAAAGCGTTTGCTGGCATAGGAAACCGTTAAACCAATAAAGGGCATCACTGCTATAAATATCAATGACAGCTTCCAGTTACTATAAAAAAGAAAGCCCAGCAAGCCGATTACTGTCAGCCCTTCTCTAAATAGCACTTTTAAGGCATCACTACAGGCAACACTAACTCTTTCCACATCGAAGGTGAATTTTGAAACCAGGTGCCCCACGGGGTTGTCATGATAAAATGCCTGAGGAAGTCGAACCAGACTTTCAAACATCTCTACCCTCAGAGCATGCACCACATTTCTAGCAACATAGGAAATGCCGTAATTACCTAAAAAACCTCCAACACCACGTACAAGGAAAATTGCCAGAATGGCTCCGGGAATAGCAATGCGGGCAACAGGATCTTGATTGTCAATTGCGGTAATAATGTATTCCATTAATTTTGCAAAGGCAGTTTGGGTACCGGCATACAGGATAAAACCAAAAATCCCTATTACAAACGCCCATATAAAGCGTCGGGTATAGGATAATAACCGACGATAAACCTCGGAATTCGTCACTCCTATCTCATTGGAATCATTCACAAATAGTTGTCAACCTTGTTGATTTTCTGGACAATTAATCATCACTTACTGCTGATCATTATAACAAGAGAATTTTATAGCGAGAGTAGGAATTATACCAGTTGATAATCAATCCTGATTGTATGATTACTAATAAGGGGGACAACAGGAGGAAGCTAAAAACTTATGTCATATTTGTTCAGGCCAGCCTCTTCAAATTGGTTTTTCAGGCTCAAAGGATCGATATTACTCTATTTCCCCCCTTTACCCTGCTCCATAGTAGCAATACTAAGATTTACAAAACCCTGTTTGCCAGCCACATCCATTGCTGTGACAACCGCCTGATGAGGAGCCTGGGCATCTGCTACGATAACAAGAGGCAGTTTGTTGTTGCCTGTTGAAATTTCCTGAATGGCTTTTGCAAGAGTCTTGCGTTTGCTATTTACCAGTGCTTTACCTTGCACGGCATATCGGCCATTGGCAGAGATGGTAATTTCCAGTATTTGTTTTTCATGGGCAACGGGCTCACCCTCGGCCTGGGGTAGTTCAATACTGAGGCGGGTTTCTTTGGTAAAAGTGGTGGTAACCATAAAAAAAATAAGCAATAAAAACACTACATCAATCAAAGGTGTTAGATTAATTAACGCATCTTCCTCTTTTCGTCGGTAAAACTGCATCTTACTCGACTCCAGTTAAATCTACTTCCCGTTCACCATGAACAGCATCCACTAACTTGATGGCTTGCTGCTCCATATCAATGGATATTTCTTCAATTCGCCTGGTAAAAAACCGATGAAAAAATAAAGCAGGTATACCCACAACCAAACCTGCTGCTGTTGTAATCAGTGCTTCTGATATTCCACCGGCCAACACAGAAGCATTGCCTGATCCTTCAACAACAATTGCAGTAAATACTCTTATCATACCTACGACGGTACCCAGCAAGCCCAATAGCGGTGTAATGGCCGCAATAGTACCCAGGGCATTCAAAAAACGTTCCATTTTATGAATTTCGTGACTGGCAGTTTCTGAAATACTTTCTTTCATGATTTCTCTGCCGTGTTTTGAATTGATAAGGCCTACCGCCAATATCCTTCCCAGGGAAGAATCATTGGACAGTGTCTTTACTTTACTTGAATCAAGTTTATTGCTTTTTATCCAGGACCATACCTGATTAACCAAACCAGCAGGGGCTATTTTTCCGATTCGTAAGGTCCACAACCGCTCAGCAGAAATCCCGAAAGCTGCGATAGAGCATAATATGATAGGGAGCATCAACCAACCGCCGGACTTGATTATTTCAAACACTTCTAAGCCACCTTCTAATTAAGTGAATATAATGGAATCAGTTATTTTATTGGGTTCCAAACATGGTCATTTTTATAACGATACAACTCTGGATTAATACTCTTGTTTTTATTTCTAAATTTATACTCAACAGCACCGGTTAAGGCTGTATTAAAAGTTTTTGCATGAATTTCTTCATACCGATCCTTTATTAAGGAATGAGGATGTCCAAAGCGATTTAAATAGCCTACCGCAAATATCACTTGACTGGGTGATACTGCTTCAAGAAATGCGAACGATGTCGAAGATTTACTGCCATGGTGAGGCGCAACTAAAATATCTGCGTTCAAATCGACCTTTACATGTCCAAAGTCACCCCCTGCACCACGATGTAAAGCTGGCATTAGCAGGTTGTTATTTAAACGATTCAACAAGCGCTTTTCACCTTTTTTTTCCAGATCACCAGGTAACAAAATGCTGACTTTTTCATTCCAGATTTTTAAAATACATGACTGGTCATTATCCTTTAAATCATCTTTTTTGAGTAGTGTATTTCCTTTTGAATTCCTATTAGCAGCAAGGCTCATGGAATAAAAATACACACCATCCCACTCCCATATTTTACCTGATGAACATAATGCACTGTTGACAGAAATACGTTCAGGCATGCTACTTTTTTTGTTTAAGGTGTTAATTACCTTGTCAGGAGCAGCCAGACTATTTACTTTCAGCCCATCGACAAGCGCTTCAAACCCTCCGGTATGGTCATTGTCATCATGACTAAGCAGAAGCAAATCCACTTGTTCAATACCCTGGCTCTTAAGATAAGGCACTATGACTGCATCACCCGCACTGAGCTTATTTGATTTATAACCAACATCATAAACCAGCACATGGTTAGCAGTTTCTATAGTGACAGACAAGCCCTGGCCAACATCCAGAACAGAAAAGTTAAACTCGCCCTCTTCAAGTTTATTGTTATTAAATAGCTTTTGATAAGCAGAATTCGATGTTAATAAAGATGTATTTTGGGCGGGGATAAATGCTGTTAACAATGGCAACATAAACACCAAAGCCAGGCCTCTGAATGAAAAACCTTTGGGCAATAAAAATATAAGCGCACCCACTATCAATGACACAAAAAATATTTTGTATTCTCCAATTTCAATTAATTTAATAGCCAAAGCCTGATTCGAAACCCACTCTAACATCGGCCAGATTATGCCAAGCAAATATTCAACAAGTGATAAAAATAAGCCGGCTATTTTTGGAAAAAAAGGTGTCATTAATCCACCAAGCAATGAAAGCGGCACAACTGACCAGGCAAAAACTGGAATAATAAGCAAATTAACAAAGGGCGCTATTAAAGAAATTTGACCAAAAAATAGCACTG
>AZIB01001747.1_pt1 | contig 9346 bp, 10 predicted proteins | sample 359021 | NCBI WGS metagenome assembly AZIB01 (sample SAMN02429711, study PRJNA222659) | marine sediment metagenome | biome: Sediment sample; isolation source: sample MGS-HAV from oil contaminated site at the Gulf of Genoa where a Haven... | place: Italy: Haven | collected 2011-04-11 | depth 78 m m | reverse complement strand
TTGGTCCAGCAGTTGTCAAAAAAATTTGATAATAAATATGTTAGGCCTTTGCAATATGTTGAAGACAAGCAAGAAGGAGTTAATAAAAACAAACGCTGCTCCAACACAAAAATAAAAGAAGAAGGCTTTGTTTTTGATTTCAGGGATTATGAGTCTGGATATTTGAATGTTTTGGAACAAACTAGCGATATTGAAAGTATCAGCTAACCAGCCGCCTCTAAAGTTAAAGCACAGAAAGTGTAGAAGACGCAGCCTGTTATATGTATTTATCGTTGAGTTGGTTTTTTTTAAATAAGAAAGGGTGATTGACTTTAGTCAATCACAAGTACTGCATCCATTTCTACTTCGGCATCCTTGGGCAATGAGGCGACACCTATAGCTGCGCGAGCCGGGTAAGGCTGGTCGAAATACTGTGCCATAACCTCGTTAACTATTGAGAAATGGATTAGATCTGTTAGAAATACATTTAACTTAACAACATCCTTTAAACTTCCCCCGGATGCCTTGGCAACTGCTTGCAGATTTTGAAAAACACGATGGATCTGCTTTTCCATATCACCATCAATTAATGTCATGGTTTCGGGATCGAGTGGAATTTGTCCGGAAAGGTACACAGTACTACCTGATTTAATAGCCTGGGAATAGGTGCCAATAGCGGCTGGTGCCTGGTTAGTTTGTATGGCCTGTTTATTGTTGTTGGGCATAAATAGCACTCCGGTTTGCTTTTTAGGCTAAGGTATCAGGATTTAATTCTGGTAATTCGATAAATGGGTTTCAGGTTGCGCAATCGCTTGATGACTCTGGCTAAATGTATTCTATCCTTGATACCAATAAAAACTTTTAAAGCAGAAATATGCAGGTCTTTTTCTTCCATATGTATGGATTCAATATTGGCATCTGATTCCGTAATAACAGTGGCCATTTTTGCCAGAGTTCCACGCTGATTTTGTAACTCTATTCTGAGCTCTACAATAAATTCACCTTCAACATGCTTAGACCATTCTACCGTTAGCAGTTTATCCGGTTTTTCGTTAGCGCCAGTAATATTGTTGCAGGTATCCTGATGTATGACTATGCCACGTCCTGAGCTAAGGTGCCCAACAATATTGTCACCAGGGATGGGGCGGCAACATTTTCCATAGTTAATAACCATACCTTCCGTGCCCCTGATGGCCAGGGGTGAGTGTAAACGTTCTGGTAAAAGTTCGTCATCACCTATGGGCATTAGATGCCTTGCAATAAATTGCGGCATGCGGTTTCCCATGCCAATATCAGCAAGAAGCTCATCAAGGGTGTTGAAGTTGGCATCTTTAAGTACAGAGTCAATTGTTTCCAGCGGGATTTTATCCAGTGAGGTATTTAAAGAATTTAAAGCTTTATCAAGCAAGCGTTTCCCCAAATCTATTGACTCAGTATTTCGTTGGGTTTTAAGCACATGGCGAATATTGCTTCTTGCCTTGCTTGTTATAACAAAACTTAACCAGGATGGGTTGGGGCAGGCTCCAGGAGCCGTGATAATTTCTACGGTTTGGCCGCTCTTTAAGGGCGTGCTCAGCGGTGCCAGGCGATGATCGATTTTGGCAGCAACACAGGCATTGCCAACATCAGAATGTACCGCATAGGCAAAATCAACAGGGGTGGCACCACTGGGAATAACCAGAATTTTACCTCTTGGGGTAAAAATATAAACCTCATCTGGAAACAGATCCACCTTAACGTGTTCAATAAACTCCAGGGAATTCCCGGCTCTTTGTTGTAGATCCAGAAGACTTTTTAACCATTCCCGAGCCCGGGTTTGTGCGGACGTATTAAAGCCTTCAGATTTATATAACCAATGGGCTGCAATACCATTATTTGCCATAGCCTCCATGGCTTCGGTTCGTATCTGGATTTCAATGGGAATACCATTTAAACCTATTAAGGTGGTGTGTAACGATTGATAACCATTGGTTTTCGGAATGGCAATGTAATCCTTGAAACGGCCTGGTATGGGTTTATAAAGGTTATGAATTATGCCCAGGGCTCGATAGCAGCCATCAACGGATGGAACTACAATTCGGAAACCGAAAACATCCATAATTTCATTGAAGGATTTTCGGCTTTCACGCATTTTTTGGTAGATGCTGTACAGGTGCTTTTCCCGACCAAAAATTCGGGCTTCTAAATCTTCCTGCGCCATACGTGCGTGAATGCTTTCCTCGATTAATTGAACAATCTCGGTGCGATTACCCCTGGCCTTGTTCAGGGCTTTTTTGATTAAATCTGACCGCATTGGGTAAAGAGCGTTAAAGCCTAAATCCTCAAACTCAACTCGAATATCGTTCATTCCCAGACGATTAGCGATGGGGCTGTAGATCTCCAGGGTTTCTGTGGCAATGCGCCGGCGTTTTTTTGGCTGAAGAACATCAAGGGTTCGCATGTTGTGGAGGCGGTCGGCAAGTTTAACCAGAATGACGCGAATGTCCTGGGTCATGGCCAGGACCATTTTGCGGAAATTTTCTGCCTGGGCTATGGCCTGGGATTCAAACTTGATTTGTGAAATTTTACTAACGCCGTCTACCAGCTCGGCAACGGTTTCACCAAATTGTTGCGAGACAACTTCCTTTGCGACGGGGGTATCTTCAATAACGTCATGCAGCATGGCAGCCATAAGGCTTTGATGATCCATGTGCATATCTGCAAGTATGTAGGAGACGGCAAGGGGGTGGGTTATGTAAGGTTCGCCGCTGCGTCGATATTGGCCTTCGTGGGCATCTTTTGCGAAGAAGTAAGCTCTGCGTACCAGGTCAATTTGATCTGAGTCCAGGTAAGAATCAAGATAGCCTGTCAGGTTATCGATGCTTTGCAAGGCCAGCCTCCATAATCGTCAACAAACTCCAGTCAATTTAAACGTTGTAAATTAACACGCAGGAATTGCTAGAGGGTCGGGCTAACTGGTCTAGTGCTCGCCTGGAAGTAATTAGATTTCTTCCAGTAATGATGATTCATCGGTGTGTTTGGGCTCATCTGAAAGAATGCTGACATCTACATACTTTTCAGCTATTTCGCGCAGAGCAACAACAGTGGGTTTGTCATTTTCCCATTCAACATAGGGGTCTTTGCCACCCACAGCAAGCTGGCGAGCTCGTTTGCTGGCAATCAATACCAGTTCAAATCGGTTATCAACATTTTCAAGACAATCTTCTACTGTGACACGCGCCATGCTCTAAAACCTCGTTTGAACCCTGGTAACAACGGGCCCAGTCTAGCAATTAATGGTAAAAACAGGGAATAGCTCCCAGAACCCTTCATTATACGCAAATAAAGCTCTTCAGGCGAGTACTTAATCAACTTTTGGTTAGCCGTGGGCTTAGTTTAAAAGCTCTTTTAGCAGTGAGGCCTTTTCCTGGCTTTGCCTCTCCTGATGGAGGCGGCCTGAAAACACAATGGCCTGTAAATCTTTCAAGGCTTGATTGAAATCATCGTTAAAAACAATATAGTCATATTCAACATAGTGCGCCATATCGTCTGTTGCCTGAGCCATACGCTTGCTTATGACCTCATTTTTATCCTGAGCACGATTTTGCAGACGTTCCAGGAGAGCTTTTTTTGATGGAGGCAGAATAAAGATGCTGGTTAAATGCAAGCTTTGACCTAATAACTTGCGAACTTGCTGGGCTCCTTGCCAGTCAATTTCAAGAATAACATCCTGATTGTTTTTCAGTTTTTCTTTAACCCAGGATTCGGAAGTGCCATACGCATTGCCAAATACTTCGGCGTGTTCCAGAAAAGCAGACTGCCCAACCATTTGCCGAAAACTATCCGGCGATACAAAATAATAATCCTCACCTTCTTTTTCACTGCTTCTTTTGGGGCGAGTGGTATAGGAAACTGAAACAAGAATATCCTTAACCGAGCTTAATAAAGCCTCTATAAGGCTGGTTTTGCCGGCACCAGAAGGTGCTGAAATAATAAAAAGTGTACCGCTCATTAAATTCGCCCAGGCCTCTTATTCAATGTTTTGTATTTGTTCACGCATTTGCTCGATCAGCACTTTAAGCTCAATGGCGGATTGTGTGCATTGGCTATTAATTGATTTCGACGCCAGAGTGTTAGCCTCCCTATTCAGCTCTTGCATTAAAAAATCCAGCCGGCGGCCGGCAGATTTATCTTTTTCCAGGGTGCGCATTACCTCTGTAATATGGGTCTCGATTCGATCCAGTTCTTCGTCCACATCTGTTTTTTGAGCGAGATAAACCAGCTCCTGTTCGAGGCGATCCATATCTGGCTCAAGATTCAAGGATTCAATTCTGCCAAGGGTTTTGGCTCGTTGTGCGTTGATTATATCAGGTATCCAGACTCGAAATTTTGAGACTTCAATTTTGATGGCGTCCAGCCGTTGCAAGATTAATTTTGCAAGTTCCTCGCCCTCCCGTTCCCGAGCCAGGCAAAAATCTTCGAGAGTAAGATCAAATTGTGAAAGCATTGAATCCTGCAAGCTGTCATCAGCCAGGTCTTTTGTTTCCAGTATGCTGGGCCAATTGAGAATATCGATTGGGTTGATCTGGCCCATGTTATTGCTGAGTGTAGCTAATTTGTCAGTTGCTTTAATCAGTTGCCTAGCGATTGGTTCGTTAAGATTCAAGTCTGATTTGGCGGCATGGCTGCGATCAAGTTTTAAAGAGCACTCAACCTTTCCCCTGATAATGCTTTTTTTTAGTTTGTCCCTTAGTAAGGGTTCAAGGTTGCGAAAACTTTCAGGAAGTTTGAATTGAACGTCAAGATAACGATGATTTACAGATCTTAATTCCCAGACCAGGGCACCCTGCTCTAGCAAGGTTTGAGAACGGGCAAAAGCAGTCATGCTGTTTGTCATATGGTGTTTGCTACAAAAATAAGTATAAAAAGTGTCAGCAGAAACAAGCTATATTGAAACAGGTTCAACTTCAATCGGCAATGAGGAATATCAATTTGTATGATTAATTTTTCTATTAATCATAAAGTTACAAGGCATGACCGCTTTTCTTGTACTTATTGAGATGGCTTAAGGCTATACTATTGCAAAATTTATAAAGTTTGATTGTAGGCACACTGCATCAAATTTATTGTATTTATTCCCCCTTGAACAACAGGTTTCTAATGTATGAAAAGGCCAAGTGACAGAGAAAGCAATCAATTACGCGATATTAATATTACGCGAAACTATACCAAGCATGCTGAAGGCTCAGTGTTGGTAGAGTTTGGCGACACTAAAGTGCTTTGCACCGCCAGTGTTGAAAACAGCGTGCCTCGATTTCTTAAAGGTGCAGGCAAAGGATGGATAACTGCAGAATATGGCATGCTTCCACGATCTACAGGAAGCAGGATGAACAGAGAGGCCGCCAGGGGTAAACAATCTGGGCGCACTATGGAAATTCAGCGCTTAATAGGCCGCTCGCTGAGAGCTTCTGTAGATTTGAAAAAGTTAGGTGAAAATACCGTAACCATAGATTGTGATGTAATTCAGGCAGATGGCGGTACGCGCACCGCATCCATTACCGGCGCCTGTGTGGCAATGGTTGATGCTTTTTCCTTTATGGAAGGGAAAAAAATGATAAAGGGGAGCCCTTTAATTGATCTGGTGGCATCTGTCTCGGTGGGTATTTACGAAGGTGAACCGGTGCTGGATCTGGACTATATCGAAGACTCAAATGCTGAAACTGATATGAATGTGGTAATGACAGAGGCAGGAGGTTTTGTAGAAATTCAGGGCACTGCGGAAGGTCAAACCTTTAGTCGGGCAGAATCTTCGGCACTATTGGATTTGGCAGAAAAAGGCATTGGCGATTTGGTGGTATTACAAAAACAGGCGCTTGGCCTAGGGTGAAATTGGGATCAAAATGGAACAATACCAGAGAGCATTTCTGGAGTTTGCTATAGAGCATAACATCTTGAAATTTGGAGAGTTTAAGCTAAAATCAGGGCGCATAAGCCCCTATTTCTTTAATGCGGGTTTATTCAATACGGGCGGTGCCTTAGCAAAGCTAGGCCGATTTTATGCTGCTGCATTGAATCAGTCCCAGGTGCCATACGATGTGATTTTTGGGCCAGCTTACAAAGGTATTCCCATTGCGGCAGCCACATCCATAGCGCTTTTTGAAGAATATGATCGGGATATTCCTTATGTTTTTAATCGCAAGGAAGCCAAGGATCATGGCGAGGGAGGAAATTTGGTTGGTGCTGAACTAAAAGGCCGCACAATGATAGTTGATGATGTGATTACGGCTGGAACGGCTATCCGTGAAACTATGGCATTATTAAAAAACTATGATACCCGGCCATCCGGGGTATTAGTTGCACTGGATCGCCAGGAAAAAGGAGAAGGAGATTTGACTGCGATACAGGAAATTGAGCAAAAGTACGGTATTCCTGTGATAAATATAGTAAATCTTGATTTGTTGATAAGTTTTCTTGAGCTAAATCATAATAAGAACACAGAATGGCAGCGAGCTTTGTGTAAAGTAAAAGAGTATCAGGAGCTTTATGGTGCCTAAGCCTGTTTATGGGGCTTAAGCCCGAAAGAAAGCCTGAAAGATTAATGATTTAAAATTTGAAAGCTGTTTATAAGATTTATGAAACTTAGTTATTTTAATGTATTTCTGCGTGCCTGGGTGGGGCTATTAGGCTGCTGTCTAATATTCTCGCTATCTACTTCTGCTTCAGCGAACAACGAAAAGCAGATTTATCGGTATAAAAATGAAAAGGGCGAGCTTATTTTTAATAGCCATATTCCGAAAAAATTTGCCTCAAAAGGTTATACCATTATTAATATCTTTGGTGATGTAATTGAGGAAGTGCCCGCGGCATTAACTGAAGAAGAAAAAGCAAAGCTGGCAGAGACTGAGAAAGAGTTTTTTGACAAAAAAGAAAAAATAAGACTGAAGGCAGAAGCAGATAAGAAGTTACTCACTCAATTTGCTGAACCTGAAGATGCTGAAAGAGCCAGGGACAGGCAACTAGAGACGATTGATATTTATATCGGCATTACCAATGGTAATATTAAACGCTTGCAAGCTGATCTGGCTGTTGAGAATGAAAAAGCCGCTGATAGGGAGCGAAGTGGTAAGAGTGTAAGTAAGGACGCTCTAGGTCAGATTCGACGCATTAAAGATCAAATTGCAAAAGCCGAATTATTTATCGATGAACAAGAGCAGGAAAAAAATGATATACGCCAGGCTTTTGACATAGATATTCGGCGGCTTAAAGAGCTGGGACCGGTTGCGCCTGGGAAGTAAGCCACAGGTTCTGGTTTAGCAATAGCCACTGTTGTTGCCATCCTTCCGTGGGGGCCTGTTTGAAACCACTACGAACATATTGGCTTACCTTCCCCTCTATATAAACGGAAATTAAATTTGCCATTGCGGAAGATGTAATGATCGGCCTAAGCCCTTCGCGAAGTTCAGCCTCCCGTATAATTTTCTTTATTTGTATTTCAAGGCGATCATATATTTGACTGCTGCGAGTACGCAGTCGGTCGGTTTCCCCTGTTAAAGCATCACCGTTAAGAATCCGGCTTATGCCAGGGTTTTTTTCAGAAAAACTTAAAACCAGAATAAGAATTTTCTCTATTTGTGCGTCGGCATTGGGTGTGTCTGCGATAATTATATTAATTCTACTGAAAATTGAATCTTCAATAAAATCAAGAAGACCCTCAAACATCTTGGCTTTGCTGGGGAAATGCCGATAAAGAGCCGCTTCGGAAACACCCACCTCTTTGGCCAGGTTGGCCGTAGTGATTCTTGCACCAGGGCAAACTTCAAGCATATGGGCTAGTGCCTGGAGTATTTGCTGTTTGCGAGATTGTCCGGTTTTTCTTGCTGGCATTAAAAGAATCCCTTTAAGTGATTCAACTGCATTAAAAAAATTAAGTAAATAGCACTACCGATTAAACTTCCTGGTTGGTAATTAAAGTGCCAACTCCGGTGTCGGTGAGTATCTCTAGCAATACCGCATTTTCTACTCTGCCGTCAACAATATGTGCACTGCCAACGCCATTTTTTACGGCATCCAGTGCGCAACGTATTTTTGGAAGCATGCCACCATGAATTGTTCCATCGGTAATCAAGTTATCGACCTGCTGTGTAGAAAGGCCAGTAAGAATAGTACCCTGTTTATCCAGTAATCCAGCAACGTTAGTTAGCAGCATCAATTTTTCGGCTCCAAGAACCTCCGCCATTTTTCCAGCGACAAGGTCTGCGTTTATATTATAAGATCGCCCAGAGTCGTCGGTTCCGATAGGAGCTATAACGGGTATAAAATCACTTTTAACAAGCATGTCGACAATGCTGGTATCTATTCTATCGACTTCACCAACGTGTCCAATATCTATGATTTCCGGTACTTTTAGTTCTTCGGTCAAACGAGAAACCATAAGCTTACGGGCTTTAATAAACTGGCCGTCTTTGCCAGTTAGGCCAATGGCTTTGCCGCCACTATGATTGATAAGGTTGACAATGTCTTTGTTTACCAGACCACCCAAAACCATTTCTACAATATCCATGGTTTCAGAATCAGTAACCCGCATGCCTTCAACGAAATGAGATTCTTTACCTAACTTTTTTAGCAGGTCGCCAATTTGAGGTCCACCACCATGGACAACCACCGGATTAATGCCAACCAGTTTAAGTAATACAATGTTTTTTGCAAAACTGGTTTTCAAGGATTCGTCGACCATGGCATTGCCACCATATTTTATGACGACACATTTACCAGAAAATTTTTGAATATACGGCAAAGCCTCTGTCAGGATTTGGGCCGTAGTAGAAGAGTTATTTGAATTCATAGCTACCATTAAAAATTATAAAAAATATCGGAGATTGGAAGGTAATATTAAATAGTGGCTGAAGAAATCCGGTTTTCTTAATGCCCTTTATCTGGTTTCGATAGAATTCCAAGCATACCGAATGAAGGCTTAATTAGAAAGAGACCATTGCACGAGAGATGAATTTGTTTCTGGGAACCAATCGTACCCAAGTCACTCGCTGGGCTTATGGGGCAAGCTCGAGGCGCTTTTTAAGTGACGCCACATGAGAGTAAAAAATGGATCTCGTGCAAAGGTCTCAGAAAGTTAATTGCAAACTACTGTCTATATCCATCAATTGTTTTTTAAATAGAGCCTTTATCTGCTTAAGCGCTTCCTCGCTTTGAGCCTCGAATCTTGCTACCAGGCAAGGCGTTGTGTTGGATGCCCTGATAAGCCCCCAGGCTTTGGGATAGTCTACTCTTATGCCATCAATGGTAGTGATTTTACCTTTACCAAACTGGCCTTTTTCCAGAAGCTCTTCGATAATTTCAAACTTTCTGCTTTCAGGAACCTTGATATTAATTT
>AZIB01000407.1_pt1 | contig 9400 bp, 10 predicted proteins | sample 359021 | NCBI WGS metagenome assembly AZIB01 (sample SAMN02429711, study PRJNA222659) | marine sediment metagenome | biome: Sediment sample; isolation source: sample MGS-HAV from oil contaminated site at the Gulf of Genoa where a Haven... | place: Italy: Haven | collected 2011-04-11 | depth 78 m m | reverse complement strand
CCGCAGAAATAGAGACACTAAGCAACAACCCTTGGCAGATATTAAAGCCGCGAAGGCGCTCGCTAATAGTCCAGTCAGCGGCAACCGGGGCGTATACGCTAATTTGTGACAGCGGAAGTTATTCTTATTCAGGAGCAGATGCATCCACAATCAAAGGCTCGTCAATTGGCGGCGACAGTGGTAGCTATTCATACACAGGAACGGGCGCAGGTATATTTAAAGGCGTTGCTATTTCTGGCGACAGTGGAAGTTATTTGTTATCCGGGACAGATTTGGAGCTAATAAAGGATTCTGTTGTTTTTGGTGATAGCGGCGGCTATGTGTATTCTGGTACAGACGCAGGCATTAAATTAAGTGCTATAATATCGGCTGATACCGATATATATGTTTACGCTGGCACGGACGCAGACATTACTACAAGTGACAGCTTTCAGCTTGACAGCGGGACATATTCTTACACTGGGCAAGACGCCGTTTTTGTTTCGGCTTCTATATTAGCGCTGGATTTAGGTGAATATTTATATTCAGGTGGCGACGTAGCGTTTAACTACAGCGCGGATTTATGGACGATCCAGGGCGACGACGCTACAAGTTGGGCAGCACAATCCAACGACAATTCAACATGGACTATCCAATAGGTGAAGCATGGCAATTTATAATAAATTTAATCAAACGGTAGAGGACTGGATGGAGGGGGTTTATACCGCCTCAACGGATCAATTTACAGTGGCATTGACTGCGGCGGCAAATGCCCCGGTGGCCACCAATACAGTGCTCGCTAATTTAACAGAGGCGACATACACAAACCTCAGCACTCGAAGCCTCACAACTTCGACAAGCGGCCAAACTACCGGGACGTTCACACAACTATTTGCCGATTTAGTTTTAACAGCATCAGGCGGAACGGTCGGCCCTTTCCAATATGTAGTAATTTACAATAACACACCAGCTTCACCGGCAGACCCTTTGTTGTGTTGGTATGATTATGAAAGTGATTTGACCCTTGCCGATGGCGAAAGCCTGACGCTAGACTTTACCACTTCAACGTTCACCCTGTCATAAGGAAATTAATATGAATATCGTAGAAATGAAAGCGCGCAGGGATGAATTACACAAAGAGCTAAAGGGCTATTTGGCAGAAGTTAAGCCAAAAGAGCTAAGCATTCGCGCAGAGATCAAAGAGCTACAGCAAGAGCTGTATAAACGAGAAATGACCCCAGTAATCAATACCTTAAAACACAAGGTTGATGAGGGGTTATTAGAGGGCGAGGCTTTAGAACAGGCCAAGCGAAAAATCGAAATAGTATCACCTTTACTGCAGTAGGGTATATAAGCATGAGTGATAACCTGGGCGGAAGGCCCGCAGAGATCACAGAAGAATGGGCCGACAATATCGCGGATGATTTGCCCGCAATGTTTGCTAATGGTGAATCGGTGGCGGAAGTAGCGGTAGCCCTTGGTGTATGCAAGGTTTCGTTTTATAAAGCCACCAAGATCTCACCCAAGTTTCTGAACGCCTATAAAAAGGGTTTAGATCAATCAGAGGCTTGGTGGTCTAGGCTTGGTAGGGATGGCGCATCAGGAGAGGCTGACATACAGCCTACTACCTGGATATTCAACATGAAGAACCGATTCAACTGGGTAGACAAGAAAGAGATCACTGGAGCAGAGGGTGGACCGGTATCAATCACCACTATAAACCGAACAATCATTAAGACGAAAGACACCGGAGAAAATGCAGAGTCTTGAGATCCCAACGGCGGAAGTCTTTGAGCCTTTGCTTTATCCAGCAAGGGACAAGGCCAGTTATGGCGGCAGGGGTTCGGGCAAGTCTCACTTCTTTGCAGAGTTGATGATTGATGATTCGTTGAGAGAGCCAGGGGAATGCGGGGCAGGCTTGAATAGTGTTTGCATTCGTGAAGTACAAAAGGATCTTGCCCAGTCATCGAAACGCTTGATAGAAAACAAGCTCAGCGCCATGAAGCTAAACGAGGCAGATGGCTTTAAGATATTTCGTGACGTTATCCAGACCCCAGGCGACGGAATAATCATATTTAAGGGAATGAATGACTACTCAGCCGACTCTATTAAATCACTGGAAGGGTTTAAACGGTCGATGTGGGAAGAAGCACAAACTGCTTCACAAAGATCCCTAATGCTATTAAGGCCCACTATTCGATCACCAGGCTCAGAACGGTGGTGGCTATGGAATCCACGAAGAAAGTCTGATCCCATTGAAAAGATGTTTAGGGGTGAAGAACTGCCGACCGGGGCCAAAATAATAGAATCAAATTGGCGCACAAATCCCTGGTTTACAAGTGAGCTAGAGCAAGAGCGCCAAGATTGCAAGCGGATGACTCCAGACCAGTATGGCCATGTGTGGGAAGGCGAGTATGTTTCTCTGGTTGATGGGGCGTATTACGCCAAGTCACTAAGGCAGGCGAAAGAAGACAACCGAATTTGCAGTGTTCCGATTGACCCACTAATGACCATTAGGTTGTTTGTTGATATTGGCGGAACAGGAGCCAAGTCTGACGCTTTTAGCATTTGGGTGGCTCAGTTCATAGGGCATGACATTAGAGTAATAGATTACTATGAAGCCCAAGGACAGCCTTTATCTGCGCACTTGGATTGGCTAAGGTCGAAAGGGTACGATTCGGATAAAGCGCAGTTCTGGCTACCTCATGACGGCGCTACTAACGATAAGGTTTACAAGGTCAGCTATGAAAGCGCGCTAAAAGATGCGGGCTATGCTGTAACAGTCGTGCCGAACCAGGGGAAGGGCGCGGCTAACTCGAGAATAGAAGAGGTCAGGAGAAGATTCCCTGCAATCTGGATCGACAAAGAAAACTGCCAGGGTGGTATTGATGCGCTTGGCTGGTATCACGAGAAGCGAGACGCAAACAGGAATATAGGATTAGGCCCGGATCACGATTGGTCAAGTCACGCGGCGGATGGGTTTGGTTTAATGTGTATTGTTTACAGGCCGCCTACATCAAACTTTAAAAGAAGCACAAGAAAACCGGCCTTGGGGGTTGTTTAGTGGACAATAAGACATTAGCGGGCTATTTGGATTCAATGATAGCCGACAGCATCATAGATACAGCGCTTCACACAGAAAACAAGCAGTTGTTCGCATCGTATTCACAAGCCCCATACGGTAATGAAGAGGAGGCCAGAAGCCAGGTTGTAAGCGCCGACCATTATGATTTGGTTGAGTCTGACATTGCTGCGCTCGTTGAAACATTTCTTAGCGGCGGCAATATCAACAGCTTTAAGCCATTAGGAAAGGACGACAAGGAAGAAGCCGACCAAAAGACCAAGTATGCAAATTACATTATTCGCCAGCAGAAGGATTCATTCAAAGTTCTTCATGACTGGATGAAGGAGCCGGGTTTCTCGAAAATATCAGTAGTTCACTATGCGATGGAAGACACGACCAGCGCGCGATATGTTACTTATGAAGGCGTAAGCGAGGAAGAAAAGGCGGCCATACTTGACGATCTGGAGAAAGATTATGCCGACGTCAAAATAGAGGAGCATGACGACTGGATAAGATTCAAAGTCATTGAAAAAAGCAAAAAGATCAGCGTCGTAAATGTGCCGGTTGGTAGTTTCATTATGTCGAAAGGGGCCACCAATAAAGACACCGCCCCATTAGTTGGTCATTACTCCAAGAAAACAAAATCAGAATTAATCAGCATGGGGTTTGATGTTGAAGATAGCGTGATTAAAGACTTGCCGCAGTACGCAAGAAACGCAGGGCAGGGGAATAGCTACGCAAACCAGCCCGGCCTTGCTGCTGGAGACAACTATTCCGGAGCTTCAAAGTACGGCAGTGATAATGGCTCTTATGCGCCTACATGGGCCAGTGAAGAAGTGCTGGTCGAGACACTATTCCCGCTGATTGATTACGACGACGACGGGGCTTTAGAGCGTAGAAATATAATTAAAGTCGGTGACGTTATTCTACAAAACGAACCGTATGGCCACGCCCCTTATGCGATATTAAGCCAGATATTAATGCCACACACAGCCATCGGAGAATCCCGTGGTGATATGGCAGCCAAGTACCAGAAGCAGAAAACAGCAGTAGAGCGCGGGCTATTTGACAACATTTATTCAGTAAGCAAGCCTAGGGCTGCAATAGACGGCAGTAACGGAGGCATGAACGGGCGCGCTGTTGATTTGGACGCGTATCTGGATCATGTTATAGGTGGCGTTGTTCTTACTGATGGCGACCCGACTGGAAAGATTCTGCCGTTAACCACTCCCTATATTGGGGACGCTGCAATGCAGGTCATGCAGCTAATCGATGGAAATAAGGCGGCATCGGTCGGCCAGCAATTGACGAGCCAAGGTTTAAATACTGACGACTTCGGAAATGAGACGGCGACCAGATTTAAAGGCATTGACGCGGCAAGCAAGGCAAAAATTAAGCTTGTGGCCAGGGTTTACGCAGAAACCGGGTTCAGGGATCTTTATGACGGCGTTATATGGACAGCGCAACATTTCCAAGATAGCTCTACTGAGATTATGGTGCTTGGGGAAGAGTTAACGATAGACCCGCGAGGATGGCGCTTTGAACATACATCGACTGCCGAGGTTGGCTTAGCTCTTGGCGAGCAAGACGAAGCAGCAGAGAACCTTGGGGCGCTTATCAACACGCAGATGATGCTTAAAGACAAGGGATCGCCACTTGTTGATGACGTTAAGTTTTACAACTCGCTTACTGATGTTGCTAAGATCATGGGCGAGCACGATGTGTCTAGGTATTTTAACAACCCAGAGCGCCCAGAGCAGTTGCTAAAAGCCGAAAACGAGCAGCTACTTGAAGCAGCCACACTAATGCAGCAACAATTACAGCAAAACCCGCTTGCCGAGGCTGAAGAAATAAAAGCTCGCGCTGAATTAGTGAAAGCTCAAGCCACGCAAGAGCTTAATATCGCCAAGCTGCAAGAGGATCAGCGGCAATTTAATCTTGAAATGCTTGAGAAGCAGCAAAAAGCTATTGACGACCTAAACCAACGATACATTGAGCTTGAGCTAAAATATAATACCGATATTGAGAACGAAGGTCAGGGAAACTAAATGGACAGCGAGAAAGCGGCAAAACTAAGGAGAGACATAGATGACGGTAATAAAGCAAGGGCTTTTTTGGCTAATAAGGTATATAATGAGCAGCGTCAAGAGATAGAAAAGGAAATGTTTCTAGCGTTCAGGAAGACGACCACTACACAGTCTGCAGAGCGGGATGAAATATGGCGAAAAATGCAATCAATGGACTGGTTTCATAATCGATTGGCCCGCGTTGATAGAGATGGAAAGCGCGCCGCTGGGCTGCTTGAAAAATTAATCAAAGCGTTAAAAGGTAAATCATAATGCAAGAATTGAATAATCCAGAAATGGAACTCAATGACGAAGAAATCTCGAACTCTGATGATGGAATAATCGAGACTAAAGACGAGGAAGCTGCAGAAGAGGAGCTTTTCTATGATATTGAAGGGGAAGAGGTAACCCTTGAGACTATTATAGGTTGGAAAAAAGGCCAGATGATGCAGTCAGATTACACCAAGGGCAAACAGTCTATTGCTTCAGAAAGAACGCAGCTCAATGCTGATAAGGAGAAGTTAAGCGCGTCTATCGACGAACTAACTGCTTTGGAGTCAGGATTGGAAGAGCTGCTTTCTACTGATAGCGAAATAGATATGGATGCTCTACGGGAAACAGATGTTTCTGAATATTTAAGACTCCAAGAAAAGCAGGCGCGCAAAACTAAAAAGCTCGCAGTTTTACGGGAACAACTTAAGTCGATGAAAGGTTCGCTTCTCGAAGAAAATTACAAAGTGCTGGTTGAAAGCTTAGGGTGGAGCAATGAAGAAACAAAAACGTCTGATCTAAAAGAGATTCGAGAGTATGTTTCTGCTTCAAATATCACAGATAAAGAGTTCAAGGACGTTTCCAGCCCTGGGGTGGTGCAGGCTATTTTGTTGGCGGCTAAGTATAAAAAACTTATGTCTGACGACAAGCTCAAAAAGAAGCGCGCACCAAGCTTGAAAGCTGTGAAGCCGACGACCGGTAAAGAGCCGCAAAAGCTAAGTTTAGCAGAGCGGATGTACGGCAAAAAATAATCATCAGAGGAAAAAACAATGGCTACAATAGGAACGCTTAAAACTCTAAGCGACTGGGCGAAAGAGGTTGATCCAGACGGATCTGCTGCCGTGGTCGCAGAGGTAATGAGCCAAAAAAACCAGATCGTTGACTCTATGCTTTTTAAAGAGGGCAACCTCCCGGCGGGCGAGCAAGTATCCGTACGCACAGGTCTGCCTACTCCATTTTGGCGCATGGTTAACCGTGGTGTGCCAGCAACCAAGGCCACTACCGCACAGGTATCATTCCAGTGCGGTCAGCTAACGGATAGATCCGAGGTTGATGCCACTACCGCCAGGCTGAATGGAAACCTTGCTGAGTTCAGAATGAACGAATCAAAGCCCCATATAGAAGGGATTGCGCAAGAAGGGGCCGCTAAAATGTTTTACGGCTCTTCCGCCAATCCAGAGGAGATTGTTGGGCTATCCAATATTTACACGTCTACTTCAGACGGTAACGGCGACAACATCATTCTCGGAGGTGGCTCTGGATCTGATAACACTAGTGTGTGGCTGTTAGGTATTGGAGATAACGAAGTTTACGGCGTTTATCCAAAGGGCAGTAATGCCGGAATTGTCCATGAAGATCTTGGGCTTGGTGATGCGTTCGACTCGGACAATAACCGATTCCGTGCGTATATGGATTATTACGAGTGGAATCTGGGTATTGTTGTCAAGGATTGGCGGTATGCTTCGCGCATTCCAAATATCGACATTTCAGACCTTCTCGCTTTGACTGGCACCCAAGCCACCACGGCGGCTACCTTCCTGCCTAAACTGATGGCTCGACAGATAGACCGGCTTCCTGAGCTAACAGGGGTTAAGCCAATGTTCTATATGAACAGAACGGCGGCCTCCTTGTTGCGTGTTGCGGCTATGGAGAAATCCACTAGCGCGGTGACTATCGAAGAAGGTTTAAATCAGTTTGGCAACACCATCCATCAGCTCAAGTTCTTGGGAATTCCCGTAGGGATCTCTGACGCGCTTGTAAATACTGAATCACTGGTATCATAAGGGGAAAGAAAAATGTCTTTAATTGATTATGATCACTTGCTTAGTGATTCACAGGCCGTTACAACTTCGGCGGTAGGGGCTAATGTTATCGATCTCGGTGTAGCGCGCAGTATTGGCGTTGGCGAGCCGGTGGCGGTAGTCATTAGCGTAGAGGTTGCGGCTGATCAAACTACCGGCGACGAGGATTACACCTTTGATGTCGAGTATGCGACCGACGCAGCGCAAACCACTGGCCGTGAGCTTATTGGTCGAAGAGTGTTTGAGTCTGGTACGCCTACAGCCCCAGCGCAAGACGCCGATTTGCTAGTTGCTGGTTTTCAGGTGGTAATGGTTATACCTCCCACGTCTAGCGACGAGTCTAAGCGCTACCTTGGCATTCGGTACACTACTGCAGGCACCTCGCCTGCAATTACGTGTTCTGCAGCACTGGTGCCGTTGAGCATGGTGAGCGCTACCGATATTTCCTACGCTTCTGGTTACACTATCACGTAACCATGAGGGTTGAGGTGATATTGCCCAACGGAAAGCTTGGGTTTTATGGAGATGATCGAGTCTATAACGGCGACATTATTAACATAAAGCCCAAGCATTTTAGTGAGCGCTGGATGAAGAAAACACCAGTCAAGCGCAGGCGAAGAAAAAGCAAAAACGAATTAAATAATTAGGTAGCTATCTGATGGCCATATCATCTTATACAGAGCTGCGCACGACCATAGAAGCCTACATTAAGCGGACGGACGCCCTTACCTATATCGATATGTTTATAGGGCTGTGTGAGGATGAGGTGGCCCGTTCTTTGCGTGTGCCTGAAATGGAAACAAGGGCAACCGCAAGCACATCGACTACAAGCAGATTTGTAGCGCTGCCAACTGGTTACTTGGAAATGCTCACCATGCGACTAGAAGTAGCGGGCGAGCAGTTCAACTTGACGGATACGAATATATCAGCGTTAAAAGTCAAATCTAGCGCTGGCGTTCCTTGCCGGTTCACGGTGACTTCACAGATTGAACTAGACAGAAAATCAGACACAGCATACACGCTTGAAATGAGCTACTACCAGTCACCAACCGGCCTTTCTTCCTCTAATGCGTCAAATGATATTCTGGCAAACTACCCTATGCTTTATCTTGCCGGTGCAATGAAGTTTTACGCGGAATGGGCGGTAGATTACTCGGTTTCTCAATATTGGTCGCAAAGGTTTAGCAATGAACTAAATAAAGCGAATTTCGCCGCCAAAAAGCATAAATACCAGCGACCCTCGGTTGTAATAAGCAGCGGTGTTGTTTGATGGAAACGCTACAAGTTGACGTAGTAGGGCAAGCTTACGAACTGGATTCCGTTAGCCTTTCCGTGCAAAAGTGTATCAATCTATTTCCTGAGATCCATCAAACCGGGAAGAGCAAAGCCGCGCTGACTGCATGGCCAGGTAAAAAACTATTTTCGTCTGGCGTAGGCGTCAATAGAGGGATTGCTTACTGGGCTGATAATGTTTATATGGTCAATTCCCAAATTTTATACAAAGTCAGCAGTACCGGCGCGCAATCCAGCCTTGGCACTATTCCGGGGGTGGCCAGGTGCTTCTTTACTTCAAGTGCCGAGTACGTCTACATTGTAACTGGTGGAATTGTTTACAGAACCGACGGAACTACACTTTCAACTGTTACTGACGCAGACTTAGAAACCCCGAATAGCTGCGCGTTTCTCAATTCACAAATTATTTATGACGGTGACGATGCCCGTTTTGCCGTGAGCGACGCAGGCAACGGGGCGAGCATAGACGGCCTTAATTACGCGACAGCAGAGGCAAAGCCAGACCCCCTGTCAAGTGTTTATGCTTTCAGCCAAACGCTTTACTTGTGCGGCACAGAGACGATAGAACCCTGGTACAACTCAGGTGTTGGAAACCCACCATTTGCCAAGATCGAAGGCGGTTTAATAAACGTGGGCACTGCCGGGATATTCTCGGTCACTAATACAAAAGATTACCTTTATTTTCTAGGTAATGATTCGGCAGCATACCGGCTTGAGGGTTATCGATCACAACAGATTTCGACGATAGCGATAAGCGAGGAGATAGCCAGTTATACCGATACCTCAGATTGTTTTTGTTATTCGCTGAAGTGGGCAGGCCAATCGATTGTAGTTTTCCAATTCCCATCAGCAAATAAGACGTGGGCCTTTAATGAAAGCTCATCGTCATGGTTTGAGCTATCGAGCGACGGCGGAAGGGATTCTTC
>AZIB01001719.1_pt1 | contig 9431 bp, 15 predicted proteins | sample 359021 | NCBI WGS metagenome assembly AZIB01 (sample SAMN02429711, study PRJNA222659) | marine sediment metagenome | biome: Sediment sample; isolation source: sample MGS-HAV from oil contaminated site at the Gulf of Genoa where a Haven... | place: Italy: Haven | collected 2011-04-11 | depth 78 m m | reverse complement strand
TAGATGGGTTATCTTTATGTCGCTTATCCTTGGGAAAGAGACACGATCCTTAGACCCGTCTGCGATTATCCAGCGTATCTTACCTTTAAAATCCTGTTCATAGATCCATTTATAGCATAACTGAAGCGCTATGGGCCTATCTTTCGTTGGGGTTATTAGCGTAACTTCGTTCATTTCTGTATGATAAACACTCCAAGGCCTCCCCACCAACCGTCCATCCCGTGTTCTCTCCCGCCTGGCAGGATATAGGCGTATTTAACGAATTTCTTTGCATTAAGTTTATCAAATGCTCGTATGGTTCCCTGTTGAACCCTCCAAACCTCATAATCATCTACGAGTATAACAGCCAGATATTCCAACCATTCCCAATATTCTATGATTGCGTCATGTTGGCAAGTAACAGAATGACAACCATCATAAAAATATACGTTGTATTTACCATTTGGCTTGTCGTTTATCTTCCAGCAGTCATCCCGGATGATAGAAAATCTCGGCATGTTTCCATTGAATCTTTTTATGTTTTCCTGGAATTCTGGAAGCTTGTTTATATCCATACTCCAGTCGTCTATGGTTGTGGCTTGCTCTACATTCATATTGTTGTATAGTGCGGATATCAAGGAAGACCCTGTATAGGTTCCTATCTCAAGATACTTGCACCCATCAAAGCTACAAAGGTTATTAAAAAAGTGGCGCAACTTGGCATTAGAAAGCCCGCTTATAGATAAAACATCCCTGGTTAGCTTTGATTCATGCTCATTAGATTTCTTTATCGATTCAACCACGTGTTCGCTAAGTTTTACGATATCAGTAAACATTATCCCTCCAGATTCTTTTTGATTATTTCAGGTGTCATAATATTCTTCTGGTATTGTCTTGAAGGTCTTCCAGCGTATATGTCCCAAAGAGAGCCAAAATCGATAAACCAATGTGTTCTTCGGTTGAAGTTGTTTGATGCCATATCATATATTATGCTATTGCCTGTCATGCCTGATGATACGGCAAATATTATATTTCTTTCGGAATCTGCCTTTTCTACCATTTCAATAAACCGCTTTATCGTTCCTTGTATTATTATGTTTTGCTCATATGATCTTGTTTCATGAACATGATAGGCCCCTGCTGTTCTTAGAAAATCAAGCTGTTTACACTTAAGAAACTCAGGCCCTATAAGATAGACAAGTTTTTTTCTTAATGCTTTTATTAACGGATTCAATAATCCTTTTAGGCTTGCCCTATGAAATACATCAGATTGAACCCATTTGATATCGTATATTTTAGGCGCTTTCTGCCCAACCTCTGAGATAAGGCCTTGCATTCTGTTTACCATCATGGCTTGGATGCCATATATGAAATAATCGCTTATTAAAGGTTCGTCCAATGTTGTTTTAAGATCGGCGCTAATATCTGCTTCATATGGTTGTCCATCTACCATTTGTCCTTGTTTGCCATCGCTAAGAATACAGCTAAACTCCCCATCCCCATATCGTGAAAACGAAAATGGCTCATTATTATTCAGCTTGTCAACAAACCATTCCAGGGGTTTTTCTGTTACGCTCAGTTTCATTTCTTCTCCGCTATGATGTGGATTTCATTTACCATATTATTAAAATATTTAGCCGCTTCATTGAGCGGAATATTTATTCTATCGCTTAAATATGTATAATCTTTTGTTTGTATAAGGTTTTTATATATAATTCCAAAGTATTTATTAAACACCCTATTCTTCTCAAACCACCAATCAGTAAACAACAGATAATGCCCTGGACACATACCTTCGTTGCTAAAAGCGTATGGAACGATTATCTCAAACTCGCCTTTAGGAACAAGAACCCTATGAACCTCATCGAATACCTTATACAAGGTTTCTATATTTGCCAAATGCTCTAGGAAATGATGGGTATATACTTTTTCTATTGATTCGCCATCATAAGGTATTTCTAAGCCTGCATCCCATGGTATGATTCCCTCTTTTGCGCAGTCTTTACCATTGGGAAACTGGTTCCTGCTTGAATAATTATCAAGACCTATATATCCCTTCTTTGGGTTTCTTCCACATCCAAGATCAAGTTTAACGCCCATATCTACTCCATTATAACAATATCATATATTTCATTTGCAACGCCGTCTATATTCATAAACGAAACTTCCTTGTTCGTCTCTCTATCTATGATGGATATCCCACAATGAGTATCTTTTTCGAAAGGCAGAACGTTCTGGCCCGTTGATTTAGACAGAGTCCTTGCCCGGCTGTTTCCTACAAAATAAAACTGTTTATTATAATCCATCCCTCTTGTATATCCGTGAAGCTCGATTTCTTTTCCTTCGAACCCCATAAACTTCATGGCCCTTGATTCGCAGAACGATATATTATCACCGTCTATTTTTAAGGTGTGCGGCTCAGCAATACCCTTGTATCCTTGGCATCTATCCTTATCCTTAATATAATCCATTGCCTTTACTATAGCGCCTTGCCTTTGCCCTTCTTTTAATTCCCCAAACAAGGATGCATATAGATTCCCCCGGCTATCCAGCGCGATAGAATTGAGGTGTATAACATCCTCGTCTTTCTCATAGAGTTGATAGATTAAACCTTCCCTGGACGATGTTATGAGAGGAACGCTGTATATCGAGTTATCCCCGCTTGATACACAAAGGGCCTCATTTTGTTGAAGAATCATAGAGTGTATGTCTTGAACAAGTTTCAACTCCATCGTCTTAACGGTTTTCAGGCTCTTGTTCAGAAACCATAAATGGGACTGAGGCCCCCTTTCGCTCTGGCAGGCTGCTATGTATCCCGTATCCGTCTTTACAAGCCCGGTTACGCCGCTTGTATGCTTCGGGCCTCCTTTGATAAACTTGATCTTGTCCGTTGCATAATCAATAGTGGCAAGCCGGTTTCTTTTAGATGCGTTGCAAAAACTAACCAGAAGCATTCATCGCCTCCATCATTTCTTTTCCCTTGTCTGTAACCTTACCGCGCCTGCTTACGTTTTCATACCAATCATAATGATGAAGATATACAATAGGATCAAGCATATGATGCCGCCAATATATAGTTTGTTCCTTCTCGTTTGTCCATGGATCTTCTGGGTTCTGTAGAACCAATTCAAGAAATCGGCGTGTCCACAAGCCCGGAGTATGGTTAATAAGGTAGTTGCTTTCATGTGTGAATTTATAGATATTCTCCGGTTGCTGATCGGCAATACTCATGTTCATCTGCTCAAGATTATACATATTGCTTCGCGGTGCTATGTGGCTGCAATTCCTGTGTTGTAGGACATGCATCATCTTGACGGCCCTTAGAAGGTCTATGCTTAAACATTCTTTAGGCCACATATCCTCCTGCATAAGAAAGATGTATTTATAATTAGACATTATCTTGAAAAGCAGTGTGTCGGATAGTCTGTTTGTCCAGTATTCGTTTGTCTGCGTTACAGGCGTTACCCTGGAATCATTCCATTGCGGTTTTATTGTCTCTGATATGAAATATATGGGACATTTTATCTTGCTATCTACATATTTATTAAAATAATGATACCAACCTTCCCACAGATGGGAATATTTATCGCAGCTTGTTATAACAAAAGCAACATCAGATAAATCAATCATAATTCACCTTTTCAAATGTCTATGCCAGATAATCATATCGTTGTTTCGAACGTTTCCAGGAAAGAACCCAACGCTAATAGCAGATCTCCAGGCGCAGTATCCGAAACTCATTTGATCTCGTATACACCGCTCTTTTACTTCCCTCGCCCATAGATCGCTAAATCTTTCCATCCTATTGTTGTGCTTTCTAAACAACAATCCGCTTTCTGGCAAAGGGACCTGGTTTTGATATCCTCTATCTCTATAGTATTCTATTTGTTTGGCCAGCACATTTAACGGAACGTTTTTCAATCTATTAACGGCAATGCTTTCTTGTTCTATAGTTTTCCTATCTCTATGCTTGAAGGTCATTAAATCATACGGGCTATTTATAAACCCTTCTATTTCTTCTGAGAAGTCCGTTAAAATCTCAAATGCGGCATCAACCCAGATTGTTATATTATAATTAGCGGCAAGTTGATTAATGGTCTTGTGTAGCCTTGCTTCTAATTTTGGTTTATTGATTGGTTTGTCTTCATCAATCCTCCAGATGGTTGGTATCTTGATATCTTTGTCAGTATAGTATATATAATCTATATCAGGATTAACTTTCTGGGGTTCATAAACGTTATCATACCCGCCAAAGTTAGCCGTATACACAAGCGCTTTCATATATCTTTAAACTCCATAACAGGTATATCCAATGAACCATAATCCCCAAGTTTATACACTTCCCGCCCGTATGATTTAATCATCCTGGCCATATGGTTGAATTGTTTCTTCCATCTATTGTGCGTTCCCGTCATTTCAACCTTACTATCATCATGATGCACATTAGACGATTGATCTTCTTTAACTCTCGCACAATCGCAACCAACCAAGATAATAGGATTGCATCCGAGAATATAAGCAACCTGCAGGGCTATTAATCCGGTTGATCCGTTTACCAAGTGAACCCGCTCATGAAAAGAAAACGATTCTGAGAGGAACTTAAAGAAGAATACCGATTTAATATTGTCCCTGTAGGCCCTGGCCACCTCCAATGGATCTACATCAAGCCCTTTAATGTCGAGCGATTTCATATAATTTTCTATGAATAACGTTATCTTCGGGCCTTTGAATTCCGTTGTGCAGGGAACAAGCGTTAAAGGATCTCGATAACACAGATAATCAGCAACATGGTCTTTATATGCATAGTTGCAGGCTATGATAATCCCCTTCTGCGATAGTTCATCCATATCATAGAATGTTTTACTAACCCCATTCCCTACAACAAAAGCGGCTTCATCCCGTTCTTTATTTTTTAGATCCGTTATCCAGAACATCTTTTATTTTCAACATCTCCAAAGCTTTTTCTAAACGTTTTAACGATTCTTCATCCGTTATGTGTTCTTTATAAAACCTGAACGCTCTTTCAAGCGGAGTAAGATTATCCCTAGGTTTTCTCAAAATTTCTTTTAATTTTCTCATTTTCGCTCTGCCTATGCAGGAGATTATAAAGACAGCACATTTGAACTAATGTTCCGTTTGGATCTTTTGTGTTGTTTGCCATCATAGTTATCGCAGCTAAAGCGGTTGCATCTGTTTTAGCAACGTCTTCTAGCGCCTTGAACGGGTTTCCTTTGTTTGTTGCGTCTATAATATCCTTCGAATAAGCATCGATCAGTTCTTTTGTTATCTTGGGTAAACTCATACTATCTCCAGTATATACACGTTCCAATCGTCTTTCCATCCCCATATCTCAAACCGCCTCCCACCCCCTTCAAGCCATCTATACAACTTCTCGCTATCCAGGGCCTTCTTCTTCCGTGCGGAAACATGGGTATAGGTGGTACTTTGAACGGCTAGCGTATCATCCCCATTTACGGCTACCTCATCGATGATTCCGAACAGGTCAATCCGCCGCCTAGCGAAGTGGTTCCAATACTCGACTTTCCCCACCAAATATCCCTCGTCTTCAAGCGTTCTTTTTGTCAACACAGAAGGAGACTTCATGGTATTATATCAACTTTCTTTGATAACGCTGTGCCGCCGCGCCTGGCTTAAATTTCAACGGAGATTGATTAAGTGGTGTCATGATACCTTTTTTGATTTTTCGTCGATTTCCGGGGCCTCCGGCGCGGCTCACTCCTTTTCCTGAACAAAATCTGTCTGCTTGCCTACCGATTCTCCATGATTTGGGTAGCATCCGAACCGTAGCGGGTACAGCCAGCAGGCCGGATCCGTGCAAAGCTCTACCTCCCTGGAGTTGTATGCAACGCACTCTAAACACTGATTGCGTATAGCGATAGACATTGTCGGGATCTCTCCGGGTTTTCGCCTCCTTCTAACAACATTTGTAAATTTATCATCCATAACTTATTTCCTAAGCCTGTTTAACGTTTCATTAAGGGTTTTGTTGATTATTTCCGGTGAGACTGGCTTGCTGTTTTTTCGGGCCTCCGCCTGCTGCTCAGCATAGGTTTTTCCTATCGGTTTGGTGGTATTTATTTTTCGCTTGTAACCGCCGTTCAAAATTTCATCGATCCGGCCCCCTTTGTCTCGAAGTGACCATGCCAGGGAAACTTTCCCGGACGACCAGCCGGAATCATCGATGGTTGGGAATTGTTTTGATGCCTGTTCGTAACGATTAACCCAATCTGATCCTTGAAACTTGATAATCCCCCGGATTTTTTCTTCCATGGTCGGAGTTAGCTTGTTCCGGGTTCCAAGTGCTTGGTTGCAAGCATCCACAATCCGCTGACAAATGGCTTGGGTTACGGGTTGTTTTTTTTGTGTTTTTGTTAAAGGGGATATAGGGGTTTTATATATATCTTCTGTAATATGCGGTGTTATTTCGGTGTTATTTTTGCGTTTTTTCTTGGATTCCTGGTGTCTTCTTTGCCTTAATTTGTTTCCTATCCTTGTCTTATCTTCTTTTGCCATTCTGCGACAAATCACCGTTATTTCGTCGTTAGCAAACGTTATATTTGAAATTTTATAACGGTCTAAATAACGGAAAACTTCGAGCGTTTTCTCTTTTTCTCCCCCTAAAATCCTCTCGAAATATTCTATTGGACGGGTTAGTTTTCCCCTCGTTTCAGACCACCATAACTCGCAGCATAGCCGGATCCATGCGCCTTGAATTTCTAAAGGATGGCCTGACATGTCTCTAACCCAATGATCGGGATAAAATTTCATATAGGGAAGCTTGGCCATCATAAACCAAGGATATAAAAAAGGATAGCGAAAGGGAAAAGGAATAGGGGAAAGGAAGTGGATTGAATCCCCAACGCTATCCTGTTTTAGCCATCATATGTTCCTTTTCTTTCAATCCAGATATCATGACACCAAATCTATCAACCCGGAGGTCCTATGTCAAGATGAAATCGCGGCATAAACCCAGATTAAAACAAAAAAGAACAGCCATAGAGGGATGGTTATAAGGCTACCAAGAAAGATTCCCGTAGGAGCCTGCAGGCCGTCTAACGGCTCACGAATTAATTTACCTCTGACATTTCGATACATGAAATTCCCCTTAAAAAGAAAAAGGAAAGGAAAGGGCATAGAGGAAAACTAGTGAGTAATCAGTTACACCTATAAGCCTAAAAAGGATCTTGTGACCTGATGTAGGTCTTGGGAGGAACCCTTCCCTTTCCATATCGCAACTCCTAAAAAGGATTATGCGCTATTGTTGAGGCCCAAGGTAAACTTGAAGGAGCGGTCACCATGCATGACCATAAGAGTAAACCCTGAGCCTCGTTTTATTTTGTCATAAGAACGAATAACAAAAGAGCGGTTTTAATGTCAAGGCATTTTGCGGAAGGCCTCCCCGGTTCGATAGGAGAAAACCTCTGTTCATACTCTGACACGATCACACCTCAACTCCGTCCCTGTAAACAGTTAGCTCTGTATGCATCCCCTTGACGGCGGCAATAAACGTTGTGATATCTTCTTCGGAACCCTGCACCTCTTTATGCCAGGTTTTACTTCCAGATTCATAAGACCAACCCATCTCCTTCAGCTTTTCTTTAATTTGAAACGTTCCGTTCCCTCTGACATTGATCTGCGAAGTTAAAACATCGCCGGGCCGATTGTCTGATGTGTCAGGAGGAGGAATAATAACTTCGGGAGGCACTTCGCCCATAGGAACAGGGGTAATGTTTCCGTGTCTACCCTTATCGATATCGGGTTCCTCAAAAGTAACGTTCTGCATCTCATCGCTTGTGTATACTCCCGAAAGCTTCTTCGGAAAGGCCTTCCTAAGCGCCAAAGCTTCGGCACATTTGCCAAGCATAAGATAAGGCGATTTCTTCCACTTGAAACCTTGCTTCTCTCCAGGATAGTATTCATCCCATCTTGCAGTTGCAGTAAAAGCAACGCGCATATTATCAACAACCTTGTAAACGATAACGGTTGCCGTTTGCGGAAACTTGCCCTTGAATGCTTCGATATGCTGAAAGGTGGTATAACTACCATCGAAGAGATAATCATCCTGCCCGGCATAGGCCCCGCTATTATCGGCAATGGCGCGATAGCCGTCGATGGATGTTTCGATTGACATCTTATCCCCCCGCTTGATGCAATAAATCTGCCTTGCAAGGGGATCAAGGCCCGTCCTTTTCGCCTGGTAAAGGAACAGGTTCAGTTCGTCATCCGTTGAGCCTTTTGCGATGGTACGCTTGATAAGGTCAACCTGATCCCTCGTAAACTCGATTTCCCCCTTTACAGGAAGCGTATTTTCAGGCCTTGCCAACGCGCTATCGTCTCCGCTCATAATGGGATCCTTTCATTCTCTGGCTCAAGTTCCGCACGATTTGAATTGATAAAACCTATCCACTGCTTATAGATCTTATCACATTTTTTACAAACCCACAAGCAAAAAACATCTTCCCCTTCATCTTCAAGTCTCTTTTTTGTTAACCTACAGCAACAAATCATAAACGTTTTTCCGCAAACCTTCATAGCCTTCCCCTTTTACCAATCATGCCAAGACGTTAGCGGATTGTACATTGTTTCGGATCCGCAATATGGACACCATTCATCAGCGGCGGATATAATCGCTTCGCAGCCAGGCCTTGAACATTTTACTTTCGGTGCCTGTTCGTAAACCTCTTGAGGTGTTAAAGGCCCTCCACATGATGGGCAGATGTTCCAATCATCGGAATCATTCTCGCCGTATAGAACGGGATCCTTGTGTTGTTCGATGGTTGGGTTATGCGTTCTTTTGCATGACTTGCAGATGAGTGGTTTCATTTCTTTTTCCTTTTTATGACCTTTTTCTTAGCCCTTTTTTTGGCCCTCTTCTTGGATTTTAGAGACTCTTCCCTATAATTGTCTAATTTTAGTTTCATTAACTCTATATTCTTTTTTAGTTCCGTTATCTTTTTATTCAGAAGAGCGTTTGTTTTTTCAAGCTCTCTATTTGCGTTCGTTTTGTTTTTGACTACAGTTTCTTTGTCCGTTAATTCCTCTTCTAATTTGTTTCCATAAGACCTCCAAAACATCATATCCCTAAAACGTATTATGGCTACATTAGCTTCTTCTTCATCCGATGGCCTTTCATCAAATTCCTTGCACACGCTTCTATTCTGAAGTGACTGCCTAGGTATTACAGCAGCGCAGCAATTACCTTCCTTATAAGAACAAATATCGCAAAGCGTATAACTCGTTTCAAACTCCTCCCCCGTACACAGGGAATCAAATCTTATGTATTTGGCCATCTAGTATTCCTCCGTATCCAGTTCCAACCAACATTTATAGTTACACCTAGGACAAATCTGCGTTCCAGGCGATACCTCTTTTCCACAGTACGGACATTTCCTCTTCTCTGGATTGTCGATGTTTTGATCGTCTGACATTAG
>AZIB01000443.1_pt1 | contig 9711 bp, 3 predicted proteins | sample 359021 | NCBI WGS metagenome assembly AZIB01 (sample SAMN02429711, study PRJNA222659) | marine sediment metagenome | biome: Sediment sample; isolation source: sample MGS-HAV from oil contaminated site at the Gulf of Genoa where a Haven... | place: Italy: Haven | collected 2011-04-11 | depth 78 m m | reverse complement strand
CAATCTTTCTGCTCTTTATTGCAAGCTGTTAATGCCAGCCCCGTAGCACCAACACCCAAAGCAGTAACAAAGTCTCTACGTTTCATATTCAGTTTCCTACTGTTTAATTTACGTTAACGCGCGCGTTTAAATTATTTCCAGGCGAGCATATTGTGCCACCAACCATTTACTACCCGCACTCATAAAATTCACCTGTAATCTTGCATTGTTACCCTGACCTTCACAATTTAGTACAACACCTTCACCAAATTTTGGATGCATTACTTTTTGCCCTAACTGAAAACCTGCGGCCTCTCCCTGTTTGATACTACTGGGTGAGAATTGCGTTGGCCGACTTATACTGGCCTGCATTCTTATTTCCTGCATCATTTGTGGAGGAATTTCACGAATAAAGCGGGAAGGGGTATTAAAGGTCTCTCGTCCGTAAAGTCGTCTGCTTTCTGCATAACTAAGAAATAATTTTTCTCTAGCTCGGGTAATACCAACATAACAAAGCCTGCGTTCTTCTTCTAGCCGCCCTGGCTCTTCATCTGACTGCTTACTCGGAAATAATCCTTCTTCAACACCACTAATAAATACAATTTTAAATTCCAGTCCTTTTGCAGAGTGTAAAGTCATCAGTTGTACTGAGCTTTCATTGGCATCAGCCTGATTTTCTCCGGACTCTAATGCGGCATGATCCAGAAAGGCTGACAATTGGGAGGGCGCGCCTTTTTCTTCATCAAAATCAAACTGACTACATGCAGTAACCAGCTCCTGTAAATTCTCCAAACGTGCCTGTGCTTTCTCGCCTTTCTCTTTTTTATGGTGCGCAATCAAACCACTACATTCAATAACATGCTCGGCCTGCTCACCAAGCTTTAAATTTTTAGTATCGGCATCCAGTTTATCTATAAGCTGGAGAAATAATTCCAGCGCTTTACCTGCCCGCGCAGTCAATTCATTTGCTCTGATTATTTCAAGGCTGGACTGCCACATCGAAATATTATTTTCCCGTGCGTGTGCCCTAAGAAGTTCAAGTGTTTTTTGGCCCATTCCTCTGGTGGGCGTATTCACGATTCTTTCAAATGCAGCATCGTCAGAACGATTGCTGAGTAAACGTAAATATGCCAGGGCATTTTTTATTTCAGCACGATCAAAAAAACGTTGGCCGCCATAAATTCGATAAGGGATACCGGCTCGTATTAGTGCTTCTTCCAGAACCCTGGACTGTGCATTGGAGCGATACAGTATGGCCATTTCGTCTCGTGCAAGACCCTTATCTATTTCAGATTGTATTTGATCAACAATAAATCGGGCTTCATCCACTTCATTAAAACCCGCGTAAACAGAAATTAAATCGCCTTCATTGCCTTGCGTCCAAAGTTTTTTTCCAAACCGATTGTTATTGTTATCGATTACCGCGTTGGCTGCTTGAAGAATATTACTGGTAGAACGATAGTTTTGCTCCATGCGAATAATTTCAACATCTTTATGTTTTTTACTAAAGTGCTGAATGTTTTCTATTTTTGCACCACGCCAGCCGTATATGGATTGATCGTCATCACCGACAATCATCATGCTGTTATTTTCTCCAGCCAACATTTGCAACCAGGCATATTGCACCGCATTAGTATCCTGAAATTCATCTACTAAAATATGCTGAAATCTTTCCTGATAGTGCTTTAATAATGCCTGGTTGTTTAACCAAAGCTCATGGGAGCGTAGCAACAATTCAGCAAAATCAACCATATCGCCCCGCTTGCAGGCCTCCTCATAGGCCTGATAAATTTTTACCAGGGTTTCCTGCTGGCTATCCGAATAGTGTTGTTGCAGATGTTTCGGCCTTAAGCCTTCATCCTTTTGATGATTAATAAACCATTGAGCCTGTTTAGCGGGCCAATGTGTCTCATCCAGACCCAAGGCCTTAATTGTACGTTTTACGAGCCGAAGTTGGTCATCGGAATCCAGAATCTGGAAATTTTCCGATAAGCCCGCTTCCTTGTGATGAGTACGCAGCAGACGATGAGCCAAACCATGAAAAGTACCTACCCACATGCCCCTTCCTGGACTTTGGGTCAAGGTTTCAATCCGGCCTCGCATTTCCGCAGCCGCTTTATTGGTAAAGGTAACTGCCAAAAGAGCATAAGGAGAAACCCCTTCTACCCCTAACAACCAGGCTATACGGTGCACCAACACCCGGGTTTTACCACTTCCTGCGCCTGCAAGAACCAGTATTCTTCTGGCATCGGAGCTTACGGCCTGCCGTTGCTCTTTGTTGAGCACATCTAATATATCGCTCACATCCATAACTATTTGACTTTCTTGCTAAAAAATTTATTGCCATATTATCAATTTTTTCGCACCACTTCTTTTGTTTTTATGGCCTTAATCAAATCACAAAAGATATATGCCTGTTTTTTCTAGTGTTTTGATGATTTTGATCTGAGTAGAGATGGATGAAAGATGGGTGAAAGATGGGTGAAAGATTAGCGCGCGTGAAACAGGGGGGTAACATATACCTGCACTACCAAATACATAGGTGTATAATTAGAGCTTTAGTGTCGGGTAAACACAAGAGCCCTCGCTTATATACTTTTTTGGTTTCTTTGTGTTACATATTGCAAACAAACTTAAATATCAGAATTTCTTTGGGCTTGCTACGCTATTAAACACAAGGTTTTTTGTGCAATTCAAACGCTCTGCGGCAAGTTCATGGGGTATAATCTATCATAAAAAAAGCTACCCATTGCTAAAATTGCTAAAGGCGATTGGTAAATAAAACATGGCTCTTACTACTAACTCTTTGCTTCAATCCAGTAAAACCCGTTTTCTTTATAAACAGGGGCCGGTTTTTGATTTATTAGTTATTGGCATTGTCGTCATTACTAATGTCATTATTTGGAATTTTAAAGAATTCAATCATTCTTTCCTGCTTTTCTGGACGATGATCTTACTAACCATCACCGGTATTAAATATATTGCGCTCTATGGGCACTCCTATTTCCCAGACCATGCATTCAAAACGCTATTAAGCAAACCTGACATTTGGGTCTCATTTTTTTTATTTTTTACAGCGCTTACCAGTATTTTATTAGGTATTGGCGGTATTATTTTTAAAATCCCAAACACTCCTTCTGGTTTTATTCTATTTCCTATCGCACTTGCTGGCTTAACTTTATGCTCAGCCGTTATATTTTCCACCAGTTTTCCTGCTTTTTTTATTGTTGCTTTTTTTTCAATGGTGCCCTTTGGCTTGCACAGCTTGTTAAGCGACTCTATTCAAGGGATTACATTAGGCCTTGCTGATATAGTATTTCTAACTTTTACAGTTTTTGCCGCTCAACAATTTAATTTTTTTGCTCAAAGCTTTATACATTTACAAGATCACATTATATCAATCATAAAATCCCTTGAGCAGAGCCGTAAAGAGATACTCCCTCAACGGGCTCAATCTTTTTCACCCGAGATTTCCACCCTGGCAGGCCCCCTATCTACAATGAAGTCTTTCAAATTGCTTGAAAAAATGGTGGAAGCTGGCACTACTGATTTAATAAATGCCTACCAAAGTGATCATAAAAATAAAGAGCGTCTGGAATTAGCCATTAACGCCAGTAATTTGGGCTTGTGGGATTGGGACCTGGTTACCGACAAAGTATATTATCAAAATTTTGAGGGGATTCTTGGCTACAAAAAAAACGAAGAGCCTGGCCTTATGGCTCATCTGCAATCATTGGTACATCCGGAAGACTTTAATATAATCAACGGTGCTATTTTAAAACACTTTAAAGATAGAACCAGTTTCTATTCCGTTCAATACCGGGTAAAACACAAATCAGGAAGCTGGATTTGGGTTGAGGATCGCGGTAAAGCGGTAGAATGGAACAACAATCGGGTAACCCGATTGATTGGAACTCATCACGACATAACTCTTAATAAAGATACCAATGAACAACTGGAACTGGCAGCTACTGTTTTTGACAACATTTCCGAAGCTATTTTTGTTCTTGATAAAGACTTGAAATATATTTTAGTGAACGACCATTTTTCTAAAATTACTGGCTATACCCTCAGGGATGTTCAGCAGCAAACGCCTCTTGAATACCGCCATGTACCTGAAGCTGCTAAAGACAAATATTTAAATATTTACAATAAGCTCATTGAATGTGGTCATTGGCAAGGCGAGCTGCTGGAGCGGCGTAAAAATGGTGACCCATATCCTCAATGGTTGCAAATAAATGCTATTTTTGATGAAAACAACATTGCTCGCCAGTATGTTGGAATTTTTTCTGATTTAACCAATCGAAAAGAATCAGAAGAACAGCTAAGCTACCTTGCCAATTATGATTCCATCACCGGGCTTGCAAACCGTAGCTTATTTAAAAACCGACTACATACCGCCATTAATCATGCTCGACAAAAGAACACTAAAGTAGCTTTGCTTTATATTGACCTGGACAGATTTAAACCCATTAACGATACTTATGGTCATGAATTTGGTGACCAGATTTTAGCAATAACTGCCGAGCGTCTTATTAAAGTTATGTCATCAGCCGATACAATTTCACGCCTTGGTAGCGATGAATTTACAGTCATTATTGATAACTATATTTCGCGTTCGGAAATTTCCGAACTATGCTTATCTTTTATTGAGGCAATGAAAGCACCTTTCAAGATTAATAATATTGAAATAGCCCTGGGCTGCAGTATTGGCATATCTGAATACCCTAGAACGGCAAAAGAGTTACAAACCATGTTAAACCTTGCCGATAGCGCCATGTACCAATCCAAGCGCCTCGGGGGAAATTTATTTCATTTCTTTACTGGAGACTGGCAAGCATATTCGTTAGAAAAATTAAAGCTTGAAACCAATCTCCGCCAGGCGAACCTAAAAGAAGAAATTACTGTTTATTATCAACCCAAACTCAATTTATATACTAATACTATTGACTCAGTAGAGGCCCTGGTGCGCTGGAATCATCCAGTCGAAGGCATTCTATCTCCGCTTGACTTTATTCCTGTTGCCGAAGAAATTGGCCTGGTTTCTGAAATTGGCGAAGTAGTTTTGGACAAAGCTTGCCAACAACTTGTTGAATGGAATAAAAAAAACCTTGGCAAAACTAAAATCTCCATTAATCTATCTGCCCAGCAAATTCTTAAAGGCGACCTGCCTGAAGTATTAAACCGCACACTTATTAAATATCAACTTAACCCTTCAATGTTGGAAGTCGAACTTACTGAAAGCATGCTAATGGAAGATATTGAAGAAACTGTTTCAACATTGAATAAAATAAAAGACATGGGTATAACCATTTTGCTTGATGACTTTGGCACTGGTTACTCGTCTCTAAGCTATTTAAAGAAATTTCCTATAGATGTTCTAAAAATCGATCAATCATTTGTAAGAGATATTGATACAAATTCTGACGATGCCGCCATTGTAAAAGCCATTATTGTCATGGGTCATACCCTTGATTTAAGTGTTATAGCTGAAGGGGTTGAACGGCAGGAGCATCTTGCTTTCCTGAGGGGAGAAGATTGTGATGGCGCTCAGGGACATCTGGTTAGCGAACCTGTGAATGGAACAATAATGACCGAGCTTTTGCTCAAAGAAAAAACCGCCGCGAATACCGCCTAAGTTGTCATATATGTATTATGACAGGCTCACCTTCAAGAATTTAGCCTGGAATATTCGAGCTATCTGCTTTTCTGGTTTAAAAACCACCCTCAATAGAGTAGACTTACGCACCAAATAAACAGCTAAAAGCTGTTAGATAGCGGGTGAAACACCTCCTAAACGGCCTACCACAATTTTGTGGGTCCACTTCTACAGATACACGGCCTTTTCTTCTTTGTATCACCCTGTCTATCCAGATTACCCAGATTACCCAAACTGTTGAGATTACCAGAACTATAGAGAAACTCCCTAAACATTACTTGATGAGTTAAGACATGAATACTGAATACCGCAAATCCCTTCCCGGCTCCAAGCTTGATTTTTTCGATACCCGCGCCGCTGTTGATGCTATTCAGCCCGGTGCTTATGAGAAACTTCCCTATACCTCACGAGTATATGCCGAAAATCTGGTGCGCCGTTGCGATCCATCTACTTTGACAGCCTCTCTTAAACAAATTATCGAGCGCAAACGTGAGCTTGATTTCCCCTGGTTTCCGGCTCGAGTCGTTTGTCATGACATTTTGGGCCAAACTGCATTGGTAGACCTTGCAGGATTACGCGATGCCATTGCCGAGAAAGGCGGCGACCCCGCACAGGTCAACCCTGTGGTGCCAACACAATTGATTGTTGATCACTCACTTGCAGTGGAGCACGCCGGTTTTGAAAAAGATGCTTTCGAACAAAACCGCGCCATTGAAGACCGTCGTAACGAAGACCGTTTCCATTTCATCAACTGGACCAAAACAGCTTTTAAAAACGTAGACGTAATCCAGCCTGGCAATGGCATTATGCACCAGATCAACCTGGAGAAAATGTCCCCGGTGGTGCATGCTCGTGATGGCGTGGCCTTCCCGGATACTTTGGTTGGAACAGATAGCCATACTCCCCACGTTGACGCATTGGGCGTTATTGCCATCGGAGTAGGCGGCCTGGAAGCTGAAAGTGTAATGCTTGGTCGTGCATCTTATATGCGCTTGCCTAATATTATCGGCGTAGAACTAAAGGGCAAACCACAACCGGGCATTACTGCAACTGATATTGTGCTGGCGCTGACAGAATTTCTTCGAGCTGAAAAGGTCGTATCTTCTTATCTTGAATTTTATGGTGACGGTGCATCTCACCTGACCCTGGGTGACCGTGCCACCATTTCCAACATGACTCCCGAGTTTGGAGCCACCGCAGCGATGTTTTACATCGACCAGCAAACAATTGATTATTTAAAACTTACCGGCCGGGATGATGAACAGGTTAAACTGGTTGAAACCTATGCCAAAGAAGCCGGCCTGTGGGCAGATACACTGGAAAAAGCAGAATATGAACGGGTTCTAAGCTTCGACCTATCCTCTGTAGTGCGTACCATTGCCGGGCCTTCCAATCCACATAATAGAGTTCCGGTCACCGATTTAGCCGAGCGCGGTATTAGTGGAATCGTTGAAAATGAACCCGGCAAAATGCCCGATGGCGCCGTAATCATCGCCGCCATTACCTCTTGCACCAACACCAGTAACCCACGAAACGTAATTGCAGCGGGTTTGATAGCACGCAACGCCAATGCCCGTGGCTTGACTCGCAAACCCTGGGTAAAATCTTCGTTGGCACCCGGCTCGAAAACAGTAAAACTGTACCTGGAAGATGCCGGCCTCCTGCCGGAACTTGAACAACTTGGTTTCGGAATCGTGGCGTTTGCCTGTACCACCTGTAACGGCATGAGCGGCGCATTGGATCCCGTCATAAAACAAGAAATCATAGACCGCGATTTATACTCAACCGCAGTGCTATCCGGTAACCGAAACTTCGACGGCCGCATTCATCCCCACGCCGACCAGGCCTTCCTGGCATCACCTCCACTGGTAGTAGCCTATGCCATTGCCGGCACTATTCGTTTTGATATTGAAAAAGACGTACTTGGTACAGATTCCGATGGTAAGCCTGTAATGTTGAAAGACATTTGGCCAAGCGATGAAGAAATTGATGCGATTGTTGCCCAAAGTGTTAAACCTGAGCAGTTTCGCCAGGTTTATATTCCCATGTTCCAGGAAACCGATGACACTAACGAGCAAGTCAATCCATTATACGACTGGCGCTCACAAAGCACCTACATTCGTCGCCCACCTTATTGGGAAGGCGCACTGGCTGGAGAGCGTACAATGAAAGGCATGCGTCCGCTGGCAATACTGGGTGACAATATCACCACCGACCACCTGTCGCCGTCGAACGCCATCATGCTAAACAGTGCTGCCGGAGCCTACCTGGATAAAATGGGTTTGCCGGAAGTAGATTTTAACTCTTATGCCACCCACCGAGGCGATCACCTCACCGCACAACGTGCCACCTTTGCCAACCCGAAACTGAAAAACGAAATGGTTCAGGAAAATGGTCAGGTTAAGCAAGGATCACTTGCCCGCATCGAACCCGAAGGCGAAGTGACCCGCATGTGGGAAGCAATAGAAACCTACATGAATCGCAAACAACCTCTAATCATTGTTGCCGGAGCCGACTATGGCCAGGGCTCTTCGCGAGACTGGGCAGCAAAAGGTGTGCGTCTTGCAGGCGTTGAAGTTATTGCCGCTGAAGGTTTCGAGCGCATTCACCGCACCAACCTGGTGGGCATGGGCGTGCTGCCGCTGGAATTTAAACCCGGCACAAATCGCAACACCCTGAATCTGGACGGCACCGAAACCTATGACGTAACTGGCGAGCGCACCCCCGGTGCAACGCTGACATTAACAATAACACGCACAAATGGTGATTCTGAAGAAGTTCCCATGACCTGCCGTCTGGACACGGCAGAAGAAGTATCTATATACGAAGCGGGCGGAGTATTGCAACGCTTTGCACAGGACTTTCTTGAATCTTCAGGCGTGACTAAAAAGTAAAAGGGCACTAAATCAATTCAAGCTGTTAGCCCTTAACTTTTTTACAGAGAGAAGCTCAGAATTATTTTGAGCTTCTCGAAATATCACCCCGCGTTTTTTAGAACAATCTGCGGTATGTACCGATGCCGCGAAACATTACAGGACAATATTCCAATGGCTCACGTACCCCAGATCAAGATTCCTGCAACCTACATGCGCGGCGGCACCAGCAAAGGCGTTTTTTTTAGTCTTAAAGATCTACCTGAATCCGCACAGGTAGCGGGTGAAGCACGCGATGCCCTCTTATTACGAGTCATCGGCAGCCCCGACCCCTATGGTAAGCAAACCGACGGCATGGGCGGAGCCACATCAAGTACCAGCAAGACCGTAATTCTTTCCAAAAGCGATAAACCCGATCACGATGTTGATTATCTTTTTGGTCAGGTGGCCATCGACAAAGCTTTCGTAGACTGGAGTGGCAACTGCGGCAATTTATCTGCAGCGGTGGGCTCGTTTGCAATTAGCAATGGTCTGGTTGACTCTAGCCGTGTTCCACAAAACGGCATAGCGGTGGTGCGCATTTGGCAAGCCAATATCAACAAAAGCATCATCGCACATGTACCCATCACCGATGGAGCCGTGCAGGAAACCGGTGATTTCGAACTGGATGGCGTCACTTTCCCAGCCGCAGAAGTACAGGTAGATTTTCTCGACCCATCAGACGGAGAGGGCGCCATGTTTCCTACAGGAAACCTGGTGGATGACCTTGAAGTACCGGGAATCGGCACCTTCAAGGCCACCATGATCAATGCAGGCATCCCAACCATTTTCGTAAACGCAGAAGAGATCGGTTACACGGGAACAGAATTACAGGACGCCATTAATGGTGACGACGAAGCCCTGGCCCGGTTCGAAACCATTCGCGCTTATGGCGCAGTACGCATGGGTCTGATTCAAAATATTGATGAAGCCGCCGGTCGCCAACACACACCAAAGATAGCCTTTGTTGCACCACCCGTAAATTACGTTTCCTCCAGCGGAAAACAAATCAACCCTGCTGACATAGATTTACTGGTGCGCGCTCTGTCCATGGGCAAACTTCATCACGCCATGATGGGCACCGCCGCCGTAGCCATAGGCGCCGCAGCTGCTATTCCAGGGACACTGGTCAACCTCGCTGCTGGCGGTGGCGAACGCGAC
>AZIB01001730.1_pt1 | contig 10259 bp, 13 predicted proteins | sample 359021 | NCBI WGS metagenome assembly AZIB01 (sample SAMN02429711, study PRJNA222659) | marine sediment metagenome | biome: Sediment sample; isolation source: sample MGS-HAV from oil contaminated site at the Gulf of Genoa where a Haven... | place: Italy: Haven | collected 2011-04-11 | depth 78 m m | reverse complement strand
GCGGGCAAGGCGCACTTAGCTCTAATGGCCTTGCATAACGGGGCCACGCCGGACATAGATTTTAAGGCACCAGAGCCAATGTTCCGGCCAGGGTGGTATCTTAGATCGGATATTATATGGAAAAAGCCCAACCCCATGCCCGAATCCGTGACCGACCGGCCGACAAAGGCGCATGAGTACGTGTTTCTACTGAGCAAGAGCCGGAAATATTATTATGATGCGGAGGCGGTGGCAGAGAATACGGTTTATCCAGAAGACAATAGGGCCCTGCGAGAAAAGCGGTATAATGAACACAATTCGCGAGCTGTTCCCATCCGATGCATGAACCCGTCAACGGCGAAAACTTACAAGAAGCGCAACGCTCGCACCGTCTGGACAATACCAACCCAGCCATACCCGGAAAGCCATTTTGCTACTTACCCAGAAGCGCTTGTCACCCGATGCATAAAGGCCGGGTGTCCCATGGGCGGTATCGTGTTTGATCCATTCGGGGGAAGCGGAACCACTGCGCAGGCAGCGCTAAAGAACGGAAGGCGCGGTATTGTCATGGATATCGGATATCACGAATTGGCGAAGAAACGGGTATACGAATAATGTACTGGATCATATCAGCAGCATCATTAATCGGGGTGTGGCTGAATATAAAGAAACAAGTCGCTTGCTTTTATATATGGGCTGTCACTAATATATCATGGATGATAGTTGATTATATGCATGGCATATATGCACAATCGGCATTGCAGATGATATATGTTGGATTGTCTATATACGGCATTATCAAGTGGAGAAACAAAGGCCCTATAACGGCATAGAGTAAGAGAAGGAGGAGATGCATTCCGATCTATGGCATGAACTTAAACCCCATGCCGTTCAATCAAACCTGATACATTCACCCGCACGGTTCAAGGTGGTTGTGGCCGGTAGGCGTTCCGGTAAAACCATGCTGGCCAAGAGACACGCCGTTATATCAGCGCTTAATCCTCCCGAGAACATACCAGATTATCGAATAGGCATAGCTGCGCCTACCAGGGATCAGGCAAAGCGTATCTATTGGGCAGATCTTAAGAAGATGGTTCCGATGGATTCCGTTTCAAAGATCATGGAAACAGAGCTTAAAATCGAGTTTATCCATGGATCCGAGTTGATTGTTATAGGGATGGATAAACCGGAACGGATAGAGGGGATTCCATGGGACGGGTTTATGTCCGATGAATACGCAAAGATGAAAGCTTCCGCATGGGAGGAGAATATCAGGCCTGCCCTATCAACTCCTGGAAGGGAAGGTTGGGCGTGGTTTATCGGTGTTCCGAGAGGGATGAATCATTTCCATGATTTGGCATTAGATGCTCAGGGGGATACATCTGGAGAATGGGCCTATTTCCATTGGAAATCGGAAGATATCCTTGATCCCAAAGAAATAGCATCTGCAAAAAGCAAGATGGATCCTATCTTGTTCAATCAGGAATACGGGGCCTCTTTTGTCAGCCTGGAGAATCGAGCCTACTATCCTTTCGAAAGGAGTATCCATGCATCCGAACCGCTTACCTATAACCCCAATCTCCCGCTTATATTTTGCTTCGATTTCAATGTTGATCCGGGAATTGCGGTCATTATCCAGGAACAGGAATACATGGGTGAAAATGAGAATGTTGCTGAAAGAATAACCGCCGTTATAGGCGAAGTATTCATCAAGCGGGATTCCACAACTCCCATGGTATGTAAGAAGTTACATATGGATTGGAAGCAGCACAAGGGGGAGATAGTATGTTACGGGGATGCAACTGGAGGGGCCAGAGGAACAGGGAAAGTCGAAGGGTCTGACTGGGATCTGATAGAGAAAGCGCTTAGGGGCTATTTCCGGGATTGCAAAATTAATATTTGCCTAAAAGGGAGGAATCCTTTAGAAAGACCACGGGTAAACGCTGTAAATTCAAGGCTTTTGTCTGCTGATGGCGTAATTCATATGTTGGTTGATCCCAAGAAAGCAAAAGAAACAATACTCGATTTAGAGGGCGTGACGCTGATTCCTGGATCCGCTGGAGAGATCTTGAAGGAAAGGGGATCAATGCGTACACATATATCAGATGCGATAGGTTACTATCTCGATTATGAATTCCCTGTAGTCGAGCATTTCATGGTTCATTCCAAGTTTTAGGAGGAGGATAATGTTTATTCGTTGCATATTGCCGATTATGATTCTTGGTTTGTTTTATGCATCCTGCATAGGGCCGGAAGGAGAACTTAAAATCCCAGAAGTTTCGCTTAATGATGATGGAAGCATAGTTATAGATGCAACTAACCTTGAAGGCCCTTCGATAATTTCACCTGAAACTGCTGAGAAAATAATGGAAGCTGGTAAAGATGGAATAACCCTACTTGAACAGGCATTATATGGAGGCGGAGGCGCTGGAAGTCTTGCGCTATTGCTTGCAATTTATAAGCTTATCAGATCACGGATTAAAAAGAAAAAGAACGGGGAAAATGCATAGAGAATGGAGCTTAAATGGAGAATGGATTAGCGCTATTAATAGGAGGCGCGGCTTGTGGCCTATTGTCAAAGATCGTATTTGATTGGCTTAAAGGCAGGAGGAACGATAATCCCAGAAATGGGGCGGAGGCGGTTAAGTGGGGAAAGGTGTTTGATCAACTTGCAGAGATCCGTTATGGCGTACAGTCTGTTAAGGAGCTATCAAACAAAATGGATAAGATAGAAGAGAAATTAAACGTATCAAATCAACATATGGCGGAAATCCTTATCTTTTTAAAACAGATGGCGGAGAGTTTAGATAAACTTTTAGACAAGATAGCCAGCAGGCGGAGTGATTAGCTATGGGTGAAATGGCGCAGGTGCAAAACCAGGTAGATACTCCCAGCGTTTCCTATAAGAAGATGAAGGAAGATGGGCAATGGGATCTTATAGATGCCTTGCTTGGGAATACCAAGGCCATGAGGGACGCTGAAACGGATTGGCTACCTCAGGAAGACGCGGAGGATAAGGATTCATACGATGTAAGAGTAAAGCGATCATTCCTCTATAATATGTTCAAGGCTACCATAAGAAACGTCACATCCAAACCGTTTATCAAGCCGGTAAATGTCACAACGGAGGGGCTTAGCAATAACCTGCAGGCGATCAAGGCAGACGCAGACAATGCAGGAAGGAATCTAACCCAGTTCATCAAAGACGTTTTCAAGGATGCTCTTACATATGGCCTATCTCATATATTGGTTGAAAAGCCTAAAGAGATGGCCAAGACCGCCGCTGATGACATATCAGGAAAAACCAGGCCTTACCTTGTTCACTATACGGCCAAATCGCTTATTGGCTTTCGATGTTCGAAGAACGCTTCCGGGCAGAAGGTTCTGAAACAAGTTAGGTTCAAGGAAACGCGGATAGAGGATTCAGGGGGAAGCTATGGGGATATGGAGGTTTCTTATATCCGTGTCCTGGATGTAGAGGCACATACATGGGAGTTGCATAGGAAGACAAAGGATGACGAGGAATATCTTCTGCATGAATCGGGGCCTTATTTCCCGCCAAATGACGAGATCCCGCTGGTTACCATGTATACCAATCAAACCGGGTTTATGACGGCGGAGCCTCCATTCCTGACACTGGCGGAAACGAATCTGAATCATTGGCAGGTGTATTCCGATTATAAGAACATTCTTAGATATCTATCATCTGCCATTTTGTTTGCTTCGGGCTGGACTACAAACGAGCTTAAGACGGGAGTAACAACCGGGCCGAGGGCCTTGACCGGAACAACTAACAATGACGGCGATTTAAAATATGTGGAACATTCTGGCAATGGCCTTGATTCTGCAGAGAAGCATCTTGATAAGCTGGAAATGCAAATGGAAGTTCAGGCCATACAGCCTCTTGTCAGGAGATCGGGAACGGAAACGGCAACCGGGAAAGCGATAGATGAGGCCAAATCTCAGAGCGAAGTGCAGGCCTGGATAGGAAACGGGGAAAACGCTGTTGAGGAATCCTACGAATACGCTGCAGCATGGGACAAGACCGCTTTGCCTGGGGATTTTAGCGCTGATATTCATTCGGATTTTGTCATATCCATCAAGGCTTTTGAGGATGTTAAAACCCTCCTGGAAGCCAGGGTAAACCGTGAGATTGACAGGAAAACCTTCCTGATGGAGATTCAGAGGCGAGGAATCTTGAATGATTCTTGGGATGTGGAGGAAATCATAGAAAGGATAGATCAGGAACAGCCGGTTAGCTCTGAAGGATCCGGCTTTAACATAGATGAAGAATAATGCCTAGAATCGATCCACGATTAAGGGAAATCCTTCCTACCGTAAACGATAAGCTTCGGGATCACCTGATTAGACATGCCTTCTTTCTGGAAAGATATAAAGGCCACAACGTTGCAGAAATATTGAAACTGCTTGATAAGCATGTTTTCAGGGATGTAACCAGGCAGATAAGGCGGTTCCTGGAGAGGATAGATCTTGGGAGGAGAGTAGGGCTTTCAGGTCTTGCCAGACTATCAGAATTGATGGAATCCATCGATCAGACCATCAAAGTGGGTTATAGGCTTACCAGGGATGGATTGAAGCAGGAACTATTTGATTTTGCGAAGCATGAAGCGAATTGGCAGGCAGGATCTTTAAAAAGGCATATCCCCATAGCCGTAACTTTTAATACTCCATCTGTGGGGTTGCTGAATGCAATAGTAACCTCCAAGCCGTTTGAGCATAGGCTATTAAGAGAACACTTCAACGATCTGGCTTTCGAGTATCGTGAAAAGCTTAAGATGGCGGTAAAGGTTGGGCTGGTAGAGGGGGAATCCATCCCCAAGATAACCAAGCGGGTTAGAGCGGCTACAAATCTTGGTAAGCATCATGCGGAAACCATCGGAAGAACGGCGGTTGCCCATGTGCAGAATCAATCGAGAATTGCAACATACAAGGGAAATGAAGACGTTGTTTCGGGCTGGCAGTTCATAGCGGTTCTGGATTCAAGAACAACTGAAATATGCATGTTCCAAGATGGGATGACCTATCCTTTATCTGATGATACTTATTTCCCTCCTCTCCATTTACGCTGCAGGTCAACTCATGGGCCTGTTACCAAATCATGGGAGGAGTTAGGAATTCCTGGATTAAAGGAACTTTCACCGGGAACCAGAGCGGCCAGGGGGATAAGCGGAATGTCCGGGAAAGTGCCGGAAACGCTGGATTATTTAAGCTGGTTGAAACGGCAACCCATAGCATTCCAGAATAAGGCGCTTGGCGTTGGAAAGGCTAAATTATTCCGGGAAGGAAAGCTTCCTATCGGAGAAAAAGGATATTTTGACAAAGATTTTCGGCCTATGACCTTGAAAGAGATCATGGAAAGCGATATATAAACGGTGGTTATGATTCAGACAAATTCTACGAATTAATTGCATTTTGTCTGAATATATAGTCTTATTGATCCTTAATGGATGGAATATCCTAGCTGATTGCTAAAAGGAGGAGTCATGGTTAGCTTTAAAGCGGCATTAACGGAAGACGAATTTAATGAAGCAGCAGAATCAATCAAAGAATCGTATACAAAAACAGACAAAGGTCATTATATCCTAAACGTTGATCCTGTTGATGGTTATGCGCTGGAGGATGTAAAGGGCCTGAAAAACGCTTATTCTGCTGAAAGACAGAAGAATTTTGAATTGAAGGAATCGGTAAAGAAATGGGGCGATTTGAATCCAGACCAAGTAACGGAAGATCTGGAAAAGCTTTCTCGTATGAAGAACTGGAGGCCAGACGAGGAGGTAGAGAAACGTATCGCCGAAATGAAAAAAGAAATAGAAGAACAATACAAAGGCAAAATAAACACATCGGTAGAGGAGAAAGATCTTGCTATTAAGGACTTAGAAAAGATGGTCAAGCGGAATGCGGCCATTGAAGCAATCAGGAAGCATGAAGGAAACCCTAAATTGCTCATGCCTATCGTCGAGAGCAAGCTAGGAGTAAGAAAAACAGAAGGAGGAGAATATATAACATTTGTTCTTGACGAAAATGGAAAACCGGCTGTATCCTTAAAACCCGATGAAGATCATGTAAAGGCAGGAACGCTTGTGGGCGACATGAGGAATTCAGAAGATTACGCACAGGCGTTCAAAGGATCGGAACTGGTTGGGAGTGGCGCTGAAGGGTCTGGAGATGGAGGCGGAATGCCTACTTTCAGACTGACAGAACAGGAGGCGCGAGATCCCAGAAGGTACAGACAAGCTAAAGCCGACGCTGAAAAGGCTGGCAGAGAATTGGAGATCGTTTAATATTTAATTGATTTGTTGCTTTCCTTCGGAATGAAGGCGCGGAAGGCGGTACAGCAACGCATTCCAGAGGAGGTAACAAATGGCAAATACCTTAGGTTATTATAATCCAGTATTCTATGCTCAGGAAGCCCTGATCCAACTGGAAAAGGTTCTGGGCATGGCAAGTAGAGTACACCTTGGATATGATCGGGAACACCGCACGTTCGGCAAGGGTGACACGATCAATATTCGTAGGCCCACTTCTTTTACTGCAGGAGATGCTCCTGCTACTGCTACTGATCTCAGTCCTGATAGTGTTCAGATTTCTTTGGACTACTGGCGCGAGGTAAAATTCAAGCTGAGTGACAAAGAGCTAACGCTTACCAGGGAAGCAATCATCGAAGAACATATCAGGCCCGCCGCATATGCCTTAGCTGATGATATCGATCAGAAACTTTGCCTGTTGTACAAGGATGTACCTTGGCATTACAACGTCGGAGGAACTCCCGGAGTGTCTGACATAACCGGAACCAGGAAGGTTATGTTTGATAACAAGGTCCCTCTCCGCGAAGTGAACAACATGCACTTCATGATTGATGGAACCTTGGAGGAAGCCTTTCTTAAGCTTTCCGCATTCAGTCAGCAGCAGGGGGCCGGGGATCCCGGAGTAAACACGCAAAGGACGGGTAGCCTTGGAATGAAGTATGGCCTGGAATTGTTCTCGAATCAGAACGTTCAAAGCCATACGGCTGGCGTATGTTCTGATGCATCTGGAACTGTGAACGGCGCACATGCCGTCGGAGCCACAACCCTGAGTGTTGCCAATGTAACGGCGACAGGAACGGTAAAAGCCGGGGATACGCTGGTTATTGCCGGAAACACCCAGAGACACGCCATTACCGCTGATGCAACGGCATCCGGCGGTGTACTGTCTTTGACTATCACACCTAAGCTTCCAGCCGCATTGAGCGGAAGCGAAGTTGTAACCTTGGATCTCACAACGCACACGGCAAACATGGCCTTCCATCGGAACGCCTTTGCCATTGTGACGGCCAGGATGGATGAAACGGGTAACGAATTGGGTGCAAAGATCGCATCTATTCAGGATCCTATCACCGGATTGGCTCTCAGATCCAGGATGTACTATGTTGGAAACAGTTCGGAAGTTCATGTTGCTCTCGACGTTCTCTATGGAGTGAAAACGCTGGATGGAAATCTGGCTTGCCGCGCTAGAGTTACGTGATTTCCTTTCTAGTTGTACGCTTGCCCTTGTCTTAACCGATGAGGGCAAGCACTAAGGAGGTTTTATGATCGGCCCGGCCCAACCTATCGAAACTATGGAATTACATAAAGGGGAATTCAAGGTCATAGTAAACAGACGAGATGCACACGAATATCTGGAGGCCGGTTACAAGCCTGCAGACGTTCCATGTGAAACAGAATCGTTTGAAGACAGGGTTAAGAAGATGAAACTGCCAGAACTTAGAATGCTGGCAAAAGAGAAAGGGCTGAAAGGAATAACAGGGGTTAAAAAAGCGGAACTTGTTAAATTCATTCTATTTGACGAGACAGGATAAATGGCTTTAACGGTTGAAGATGGAACCGGTAAAACGGATGCAGATAGTTATATATCTGTAACTGATGCGGATACATATAACACAAACCATGAAAATTCATCTACATGGACGGCTGCAAGCACGGCGAACAAAGAAAAGGCTTTGCGGTTAGCCACACAGTATCTCGATTCAAATTATAATATCAGATGGAAAGGGGCCAGGATATCAAGAACACAATCACTGGATTGGCCAAGACAGAATATCAAAGATTCGGATGGTTTCTGGGTGGATTCCGCCGCTGTTCCGCAAGCGGTTAAAGATGCCTGTTGTGAGATGGCTTTAAGGCAATTAGGCCTATCGTCTGGATCCATTCTTCTTCCTGATTTAACGGATCCAGGAACGGTAAAGCGATATGCGGTAAAGGTTGGGCCTATCGAGGAAGATACCACCTATATGGGCGGAAAATCGCCACTTACACAATATACGCTTGTGGATGATTTGCTTAGAGATCTGATCAAGCCAGCGTATTCCATAACGAGGGGTTAATCATGGCTAACTTTGTTTTTAACCTTGCAAAGAAACAGATTGCAAACGGGGAAGTAGATTGGTCAACAGATGTAATAAGAATGATGCTTGTTACCTCTGGATATTCGGCTGATCCAGACGATGATTATGTAGGATCTGCCGTAGGCACGCCGGGCGGTGAAGAGATTGTAGCAACAAATTACACTGGGGGCCATCAAGGTGCCGGAAGGCATCAGATCAACAATCTTGCTGTAACGGAAGATGATGCTAACGATCTTGCAAAAATAGATGGAGATGATCCTAGTACATGGTCAAGCCTTGGAGGGGCTGTTAATGATACCATCGATGCGGTTATATTGATGCGAGATGGTACAAGCGATGATTCCGATGCATTATTGATCGCCTACTTTGACACGGTATCAGGAACCCCAACGCTTCCGTATACGACCACCGGGGGCGACTTCACTATCAATATAAATGCTTCTGGGTTGATCAATCTAACGCATAGTTAGGAATTAATATTATGGCCTTGATGGATGAATATAATGCAGCCGATACTGACTTTGGAAACGTTTGTATCGCAGCCATGGCAAAGAGGGCTGGGGTTCTGCTTATAAATACTCCTTCCACCGATCCGAAATACAAGATGTATGTAAGGACGGCAAGGGCTATTTATAATGGAGATGGAGAGCAAGCTAAGTTTGTATGCAGGGCTTTTGCATCTTTCGGTTGGACGTATCAAGGTGTTTTGGCAGATGAGACTGGCTTTCAAACTACCGTAGATAACAACTTTGATATTATAGCCAAGCTTTATGATCCTACTATAGATGAGACTGAGGCCACTACATGAGTAAGCCACAAGATTAAGGTCTTACATCATAAAAAGGCGCATCAAATAAATGCCAAGCGAAGTAACCATAAAAAACATAGCCGAAGGCAACTTTTCAATAACTTTGGCATCGCTCGCAAACAACGCGGGGAGAGCAAGCGCCTCCATAGACAATTCTTCTAATGATTATCCTGCTGCGCTTGTTGCTGTAAATATCAAATCAGGGGCATCTACTCCAACAGCAGGGAAAGCTTATTTTGTTTATCTTCTAAGGGATACCGGAACGTTATCAGATGATGGATGGGACGGGACGGATTCTGCATTTACTCCCGAGAATTCCCCTGTTCTTGGGTCCATAAGGGTAACAGCTACGGCAAGCAAAGATTTTGTTGCGATATTTGACACGTCCATACTAGGGCCTTTAGGCCCAACATGGGGCATTGGAGTTTTTAATAAATCAGGTCAGGCTATAAGTTCTTCCGAATCGGATCATGATTATCATTATACGTACTATGTTCCTGAACAGCAATGACCTCATATCAGTTACCAATCAAACCACGAAGGCCTGTCTTTCGGGCTGATTTTCCCGAAGCTGAACACGTTAGATGCTGCTTTGCATTTGGAGAAGATAGTGCAGGGCTAAGCCTTGTAAGGAATTTACGGTCTTTTTCTGATAGCCCGGAAGACCGGTTAATATTTAGTCAAATAACAGGCGCAACCTATCCAACATGGGAAACTGGGAATGTTGGACATGTTGTAGAAGGGTCGTCTGCTAATTCCACATATATAAGAACACAGGTTCAATATAATCTATTTGTAGACGATTCGGGCGGCTACGACTGTTTTGAGCAAACCTTTGTTTTCTATTGCCACAGAACGGCTGGCGCTAGCGCAAACGCTGCATTGATGTGCAATGGCCATGATAACACCAATGAACTAATCAGGTTTCAGGATGGCAATGCATCAAACAATGCTGTTCTGAATTGGGGAGGCAAGGTCGAGGGGACCAATCAGCTAACAACCTCTTTTACTGGGGCGGTTGCAACGGAAGATTACTGGATCTTGACTATTGGATCCAGGGGGATGGAA
>AZIB01001745.1_pt1 | contig 11155 bp, 7 predicted proteins | sample 359021 | NCBI WGS metagenome assembly AZIB01 (sample SAMN02429711, study PRJNA222659) | marine sediment metagenome | biome: Sediment sample; isolation source: sample MGS-HAV from oil contaminated site at the Gulf of Genoa where a Haven... | place: Italy: Haven | collected 2011-04-11 | depth 78 m m | reverse complement strand
AAAATCGATGAAGATACTGCATCCCAGCTGATAGTTCAAATGTCTGGCTTGCCCCCATTTTCCCAGACCGAGGACAATCAGCAGGAATTGGTCAATGCAGCTCTAGTTTCAAAGGTGAGCGCCGCACTGGCAAAAAGTGGAGATTCTTTTACCAGCCAATTGACACTTACTGCAGAAAACAACGTCCTGACTATTAAAGGTAAAGCGCGAAGCAAACAGGCCTGTAATGGGATACTCCGTGTTGCAGAGATGTCCATAGGAGATGCGGAGCTACATTTTGAGGTGGTTAGTGCAATGGATGATGTTTCGTGGAAGCAGCAAGAACCAGAATTGGAAACCCTGGAGTAGAAACTCAGAAATAGAAAGTATAGAGAGTATAGAGAGTTCCGACGGGCATTCCCCACATGAGAAGGTGGGGAATGCGGATTTCTTTACTAGAACCAATTCCGATTTAAGGTTTGATTACCTGATTTCAACATCAGCTCTATCTCTTAGCCAAGCTGTATAATTTTGAAATTCATTAACACCTTTCTGGTTGGCCAGGGCGGCCTTAAGTTGCGTACGAACTTCCGGTTTCATTCCTTCTTCATCGTAATTTACACTTTGCAACTCTACTACCACATAACTACCCGTTAATAATTGAAAACCGCTAACAATAGCCTTGCCATCATCAGCTGGTTTTGCCATTTTAAAAACCTCGGTGATGATTTCTTTCGGAATATCGGTCGAATTTCTTTTAATTTTTTCAACCGCCGCCCATTCCAAATCATATTTCTCAAACTGATCAGCCACATCAGAATCCGATTTTTGGGCAGCCACTAATTCTGAACCTAAAGCTTTTACCTTTTGTTTAGACTTTTCAACCAGTACGTTTTCTTTAACAATCTCCCTTACATCATCAAGAGGCTTCACACTGGCTAGTTGATGCTCTTTAATCCGTAACACCACAGCCCGACCACTATCCAGCTCAAGCACGTCACTATTGCGCTTCTCTACAAGCACCTCCTCAGAAAAAGCAAGCTTGAGAATATCTTTATTTTCAGCAAGTCCCTTGCCCCCGGCTCTACTGAAAAGACCTGATGTTTTCAGCTCTAATTTCAACATTGAAGAAGGCTCCAACAAATCGGCAGATTCGTAGGCAATATTTCTTAATTCCTCAAGCGCATCCATGTAAGGTTGCTCGGCTTTATCAAGGGCAATTTCATTAATAATGTCATCTTTTATAGTTGCCAACTCAGGTAATTCCGGGCCAATATCCACCAGTTTGATGATATGATAACCAAATTCTGTTAAAACTGGACTTGAAACATCGCCCTTATTTAAACCATATAAAGCTTCTTCAAATTCAGCCACAAAAATCCCTTTCCCCGCAAATCCCAGGTCTCCCCCCTTTTTTGCCGAACCCTTGTCGTCAGAGTTTTTTTTGGCCAGCTCTGCAAAATCACCGCCACTAATAATTTGGTCATACAATTCGTAAACTTTTTGTTTTGCATCTTCCTTACTGCGGTCGTCATTAACTTCAATAAGGATATGGGAAGCTTGTCTTTCTTGCTCATCTTTCAAAAATGAAATTTTTTCCTCAAAACGCTTATCAATTTCAGATTGGGTAATACCTTCAGCCTTAACGAACTGATCTCTTAAAATTTCAACATATTCAATCGATACTTTTTCTGGTATTTCAAAATCAGATGCATGAGAATTGTAGTAATTCTCTATATCACCATCATCAAGAACAATTTTATCTTTCAGCAATGAAGGGTCAAGAGTGACGTATTTAAAATCACGAAACTGATCACTGAGCTTTTTAATAGCCAATAATTCTTTCTCAGTCACAAATGCAGTTAAAGAATATCCATTACGAATTTGATCAGCTAACAAATCTTTTCGTAATTCTTCGGGATAAGAATGGGGCAAAATTCCTGCCCTACGAAGCACTTCTTTATAACGTGTACTAGAAAACTTACCATCCTCATGGAAGGCTGTTTCTTTAGCTATCAACAACTTAATTTCTTCCATACTATATTGCAGGTTGTTGTCATTGGCAGATTGGCTGACTAATTCCCGCTCTATTAGCCCTTCGATTACCGACGGCTTTAAGAAATCAGGATCCAGCATTGATTCAGGTATATTTTCACCAAAGCGCTGCATCATGGATTGACGTCGTAACTCAATCCCTTTTTGTAACTGATATTGATCGATTTCCACACCATTTACTGAAGCAACAGAATCACCATTGCCAGTACTTTGAAATATGGACGAAACCCCAAATAAAGCAAATGGCAGGGCAAATAGAAAAATCAAAGCTTTACCTAACCAGCCGCGAATCATCCGACGAAAATTTTCCAACATTTCAAGTTGTCTCCTGAAAACTTTTGATTAATTCAATATACATTTTGATCACTGCAATTACTATTGCTTCTTTAACAAGAGTTATTCACTAGAATTAATATTTACAATATCAAAAAAGGCGCACTCTTATAAAGAATGCGCCTTAAATAAATCCTCTCAAAGCATAATAAAATGTTTAATTTCTAATAAATAATCAGTCAATATTTTATATCTAAAAAGGCTTAATCATTAATAGCTTCTTTTAAAGCTTTTCCTGCTTTAAAACCAGGAACTTTCGCTGCTTTGATTTCTATAGGTTCACCTGTTCTTGGGTTCCTTCCTGTTCTAGCCGCACGATCCTTGGTGCTAAATGTTCCAAAACCAACCAATACTACTGGCTCGCCCTTTTGTAAAGTTCCAGAAATTGTATCCAGTACAGCATCAAGCGCTCGACCAGCAGCAGCTTTAGGTAAGTCCGATGCATCGGCTATGGCATCAACAAGTTCAGACTTATTCACAGTTATCTCCCCTTCTTACAACTATAAATCCAAATTAAACTTCAAAAAACAACATATAGCCGTTCTACATAAACAATTTCAGCACCAATTATTCTAATGATCAAATGGACACTAAAAATGCCTCACACGAAAATAAACAATATGAGTATTACCGATATAAAGGAGAGCTTTTGGGTGATATTTTTTTTAAATGTCAAGAATACATTTAATCAGACAACCCTTTACAACCCAGTCTTATTATCAATTTATTTTATTGTCAGAGTACGTCTATAGCTAGTTTTTACACAAAGCCAATATAACACCACCCTAAAATTGAAGGCAATAAAATTAATTAAAAAATGCAGATTTTCTATTCATGGTCACAAAAGAAAGAATAAAAATACCGAATGGCTTGAATCAATCTTAAAAGTCATGCAAGACATATCCATGACCCTATGTTGGCTCAAATGCCTTAAATATTATAAGGTCATAGTGAATACCAAGTTAAAAAGATGCATTAAATCGGGATTGAAAATTTATTACTAAAATTCAAACCCGATCCAAATGAAGATCTCACCGAGGCTTTGGTCTACTCTTTGTCCTGGTTTGCCTACAGCCTACGCTGTTCTCTTAGCACAGACCGTTATCTTAGTGTGCACTTATACGATCACTATCATCCTTTTTTTCATTTCTTTCAGCAAAGTCTGATAACTCTTTTTCAGTTAATGGGTCAGGCATATGCTGTAAGGCTATTTCCAGAACGTTATCTATCCATTTTACTGGGCGAATATCAAGATCCTGCTTTATATTGTCTGGTACTTCTTTTAAATCACGCTCATTTTCACTGGGGATAATAACTGTTGTTATGCCCCCTCTATGGGCAGCCAATAGTTTTTCTTTCAAACCACCAATGGGCAACACTTCGCCACGCAAGGTAATTTCACCCGTCATGGCAACCGTAGATTTTACCGGGATACCGGTAAAAATAGACACCAAAGCGGTACACATGCCGATGCCAGCGCTAGGGCCATCTTTTGGAGTAGCACCTTCAGGGATATGGATATGAACATCATGCTTAGCAAGATAATCAGGCATAATACCTAGAACATTACTACGACTTCTGACAACCGTAAAGGCAGCCTGTATAGATTCCTGCATCACTTCCCCCAAAGAGCCGGTTCTAATTTGCTGCCCTTTGCCAACCACTGAAGCCGCTTCAATAGTCAGCAATTCGCCTCCCACAGAAGTCCAGGCTAAACCGGTTACCTGACCAATACGATCATCTTCTTCGGCTTTACCATAATTGGTTTTCCTTACGCCGTTATATTCTTCAAGTAATTCTGGTGTAATTTCAAGTTTAATATCTGCTTTGCTTAACAAGTGTTCCTTAATAACCTTCCTGCAGATCTTGGATAACTCTCTTTCAAGGCTTCTCACTCCCGCTTCTCTAGTGTAATAACGAACCAGATCCCTAATTGCGCCTTCCGAAACAGTCAGCTCACCTTCTTTCAACCCATTGTTTTTCATTTGCTTGGGTAAAAGGTATTTTTGGGCAATATTGACTTTTTCGTCTTCGGTATAGCCTGGCAGATTAATTATTTCCATGCGATCCATTAAAGGTGCAGGTATATTCATGGAATTTGAAGTACAAATAAACATGACGTCTGAAAGATCATAATCCACTTCAAGATAATGATCGTTAAAGGTATGGTTTTGCTCAGGATCAAGCACCTCAAGTAGAGCCGATGCGGGATCACCTCGATGGTCAGCACCCATCTTGTCAATTTCATCCAATAGGAATAAAGGATTTTTTACTCCAACTTTAGACATTTTTTGTACTAGCTTGCCTGGCATCGATCCAATATAGGTACGTCTATGGCCTCTTATTTCAGCCTCATCCCGAACACCCCCAAGAGCCATACGAACAAACTTACGGTTTGTTGCTTTGGCTATAGATTGCCCTAATGATGTTTTACCAACACCTGGAGGCCCCACCAGACACAGTACTGGACCTTTGAGTTTTTTAACCCGAGAATGTACCGCCAAATATTCAAGGATGCGTTCTTTAACATCTTCAAGACCATAATGATCCTCATCAAGAATGTCTTTGGCTTTGGCTATATCATGACGAACCTTACTTTTTTTCTTCCAGGGGGTATTTATCATCCATTCAATATAACCACGAACTACTGTCGCCTCTGCTGACATTGGTGACATCATTCGCAACTTGTTTAACTCTGCACCGGTCTTTTCAAGGGCTTCTTTTGGCATCCCAGCTTCATTAACTTTCTTTTCAAGCTCATCAATTTCGTTCCCGCCCTCATCCATATCGCCGAGTTCTTTTTGAATGGCTTTCATCTGCTCATTCAAATAATACTCGCGCTGACTTTTTTCCATTTGCTTCTTAACACGACCACGAATGCGTTTTTCAACCTGAAACAAATCTATTTCTGACTCAAGCATATTCATCAGGAATTCCAGCCGCGCCTTCAGATCAGCAAACTCAAGCATTTTTTGCTTATCTTCAATCTTCATGGACAAGTGAGCTGCGATAGTATCAACCAGGCGACTGGGCTCATCTATACTTGATACAGAAGTAAGAATTTCTGCAGGAATTTTTTTACTTAGTTTTACATATTGTTCAAATTGAGACATCAAAGAGCGAACCAATGGGTCAACATCGGATTCTGTAAATGGTTCCCCCTCAATTTCCTCAAAATCAGCAGTATAAGATCCATCATTATCTTCAATCGAAGTTATTTCGGCACGAAATAAACCTTCAACCAAAACTTTTACTGTGCCATCTGGCAATTTCAATAATTGCAACACAGTAGCTACGGTACCAACCGTATACAAAGCATCTAAAACCGGGTCATCGTCGGATGCATTCTCCTGAGCTACCAGGAGTATTTTTTTATCCTGCATCATGGCGTTTTCAAGGGCCTTAATGGATTTTTCACGCCCAACAAAAAGTGGAACCACCATATGAGGATAAACAACCACGTCCCGTAGGGGTAATAGTGGCAAAGTATTCATTGATTCACTTGATTTTATATCGGTATCGTCTTGATCACTCATCAGGGTGTTTCTCCAAATTAATTACCCGCGTCAATCTATGCTGAAGAAAGGCTGGCGGGTTTTCGTATGAACCATAAAATGCTTAAAGTATATATGAGGGTTTTTTTGCAGATAATCAAGATCAAATGCTTAGATGACTCACAATAAACCAAAAAAACGCACTGGATCACGTATCACCTATAACCGACGTCCTTAAGCAGCAGTAAGTAAAGCACTCGCTGCATTCATAGGGCAGGCCAGATACATTCCAGGTTAAAAAAAATAAATACCGAATTAAAAAATAGATAAAAAATAAGGCTTCTTTTCTAGATAAAGAAGCCTTAAATTCTAGTCAAAAGACACAACTTGAAGAAGCTGCAAAGCCTCATAAAGAAGGGAAAGAAATGTTTCTCAAATAGCTCGGCGTATGCCTAAACCAAAATAAGTTAATCTGAAGCAGCAGATTGTGATACTTCATCGCTCTTGTTTTCATAAATCAACAAAGGCTCTGACTCACCGCTGATAGCGCCTTCGTCAATAACCACTTTGGACAAATTCTCTTTAGAAGGAATTTCATACATGGTATCTAGCAAAGCTGTTTCAAGAATAGATCGCAAACCACGAGCACCGGTTTTACGCACCATCGCTCTTTTGGCTATAGCTTGAAGTGCGTCATCACGAAAATCCAGCTCGACATCTTCCATTTCAAAAAGTCGCGAATACTGTTTGATCAGGGAGTTTTTAGGTTCTGTAAGTATCTGGATTAATGCTGATTCGTCCAGTTCTTCAAGAGTTGCGATAACCGGTAAACGACCAACAAATTCAGGAATCAAACCATATTTAACAAGGTCTTCTGGCTCAACTTCTTTAATGGCTTCACCAATATTCTTTTCATTTTCTTTGCTTTTTATGGTTGCAGCAAAGCCGATACCGCTTTTATCTGATCGCTCCTGAATAACCTTATCAAGGCCAGAAAACGCACCCCCACAGATAAACAGAATATTGGAAGTATCTACCTGCAGAAATTCTTGCTGAGGATGTTTTCTTCCACCTTGTGGTGGTACAGAAGCTACCGTGCCTTCGATCAATTTTAACAGGGCTTGTTGCACGCCCTCACCTGACACATCACGTGTAATAGATGGGTTATCAGATTTGCGGGATATTTTGTCGATTTCATCAATATAAACAATGCCCATTTGAGCCTGTTCAACATCATAGTCACATTTCTGTAACAGCTTCTGAATAATGTTTTCTACATCTTCACCCACATAACCCGCTTCAGTGAGTGTGGTTGCGTCAGCAATGGTGAAGGGAACATTCAGTAAACGAGCAAGGGTTTCTGCCAATAAGGTTTTACCGCTTCCCGTAGGGCCAATAAGAAGGATATTACTTTTACCAAGCTCCACAGGTTCGTCATATTTTTTTGAATCATTGGTATATAAGCGTTTGTAGTGGTTGTATACAGCCACGGCCAGAATTTTTTTGGCTCGAGCCTGACCAATAACATAATCACCAAGAGTGTGTTTAATTTCTTCAGGCGTGGGGAGTTTTTCGTTGTTGGTGTCGCCGGCTTCTTCCTGTACTTCCTCACGAATAATGTCGTTGCACAGGTCAACACATTCGTCACATACGAATACAGAGGGCCCTGCTATTAACTTGCGAACCTCATGTTGGCTTTTACCACAAAAGGAGCAGTACAGCAGCTTACCAGTGTCGTCGCCACCCTTTCCACCAATGCTGTCAGTCATGTATAAACCTCAAAAACAAATTCTCAATTTAGTAAGATGCGTCCATTAAGCCAATAATTCAAGTGGAATTACAAAAATCCCTTATATTAAGACTCATAAACTCAAATCACGCAAGTAAACTTTTTAAGTTTCTTGTTTTTTCAATAAGTTAAGCTACTGCAGGCCTTCTTTCCAGAATTTCGTCAACCAGCCCAAAATCCTTGGCTTCCTGAGCACTTAAAAAGTTATCGCGATCAGTTGCAGTTATAACAGAATCAAGGGGTTGGCCCGAGTGTTTTGCCATAATAGAATTTAACTGCCCTTTGATACTCACAATTTCCTTGGCATGAATTTCAATATCAGATGCCTGTCCACGAAAACCACCTAATGGCTGGTGAATCATCACTCGGGAGTGTGGTAAACAAAAACGCTTCCCATGATCCCCTGCACAAAGCAGAAAAGCTCCCATGCTGGCTGCCTGTCCGATACAGGTTGTGCTTACTTTACAATTTAAAAACTGCATGGTGTCATAAATTGCCATGCCCGCTGTTACCGAACCTCCAGGTGAGTTGATATAGAGATTAATATCTTTGTCCGGGTTTTCTGATTCAAGAAAAAGCATTTGAGCAACAATCAGGTTGGCCATATGGTCTTCAACTTCACCAACGAGAAAAATAACCCGTTCTTTTAATAATCTGGAATAAATATCATAAGATCGCTCACCCCGGGCTGATTGCTCAACCACCATCGGAACCAGCGCCATCTCAGCATCAAGACCCAATTTCACTCCATTTGACTTATCGTTAGAATTCCAGTTATTCATCTGTTTGCCCTTTTATTCTGCTTGTTGTTCTGCTTGTTAATCTGGTAACCCATTTCACACCGTTAAAATTTATTACTCAATACGCAATTAGCTTAAATATCAAACAATTACAATATCTAATTTTCTTGCTGACTATAACAACATCTTTATAGCTTTAATTCTAGTTCAAGATAAGCATTATTTATGCTTATCTTGAATCCTCTAAAAGTACTGAAGAAAAAGCAACTCTTTGATGCAAAATACGTGTCGTTGTTAACGGGGTTTTTAAAAAAAATCAAATTCCTTGGCGTAATGGTAATTTAATAGCCAAAATCTGAGCTAATTCTGCTTGGTTACTATGCGATTTCTTCTTCCTCTTTTTCAGGAGCAGGTGGTTTCAATACGTCTTCGTAACTTGAGGCCACTTCTTCAACCTCAACTGTGCTCAATAGATAATCCACCATTTTCTCTTCCAATACCTGGCTTTCAACTTCTGCCAGTTTTTCCTGATTACTGTAATACCAGTTAACTACCATCTCTGGTTCCGCATCATAATGCTGGGCAATTTCTTCAATAGTAGTACGAACCTTGTCAGCATCTGCCTTTATGTCCTGCTCTTTAATAATTTCGCCAACCAGTAAACTCAATGTCACTGAGCGAGTAGCCTGTTCTGTGAACATGTCTGTGGGAAGCATTGATGGGTCAATATTCGCTCCTCCACCAATTTGCTGAAACATTTGTTGCTGCATTCGCTGAACTTCATTTTGAATCAGTGCATTAGGTACTTCAACCGGACTATTTTTTTCGAGAAGTTTGTCCATCAACTGGCTTTTAAGTTTTGTTTTAATACCTTCATCCAACTCACGAGACATATTTTTGGAAACTTCTGCCTTGAATGCCTCGGTGCCACCCTCTATACCCATTTTAGTTGCAAATTGATCATCCAGAACAGGTACAACAGGCTCATTCACTGTCTTAACTGTAACTTTGAATTCTACTGCCTGACCTGCCAGTTCTTCTGCATGATAATCTTCCGGGAAGCTTAGATTCAAAGTTTTTTCTTCACCGGCTTTAAGACCTGTCAAACCATCTTCAAAGCCCGGAATCATGGAGTTTGAACCCAGAATTAAAGGAGTATCGTCACCTTTACCACCTTCAAAAGCTTCACCGTCTTTGGTGCCTTCAAAATCGATGATGACCTGGTCATCAAGTTTTGCAGCGTTATCAGTCTCTTCATAGGTTTTGTGCTGTTCAAGGATATTGGAAATCATCATTTGAAGATCTTCATCCGTAATTTCAGCAACCAGCTTTTCTACTTTGACGCCTTCAATCCCACTGAGTTCAATCTCCGGGAAAATTTCAAAGGTGGCTGTGTATTCAAATTGCTCGCCAGTTTTGTCATTTTTAGTTTCTATATTCGGTTGGCCCGCTGGGTGTAATTGTTCCTGGTCAACTGCTTTGACAAAGCTGTCACGCACTACATCGGTTAGCACGTCTTGGCGTAACTGCTTACCGTAACGCCTTTTAATTTCACGAACGGGTACTTTTCCTGGGCGAAAACCATTGATTTTGGCTGTTTTGGAAAGCTCTTGTAATTTACGATTGATGTCATCTTCAATGGTATCTGCTGGTACAGCCACTGTTAAGCGACGCTCAAGACCAGATAGGGTTTCAACTGAGACTTCCATAGTTTTCCTCGATATTCAGGCAATGTATTGGCAATTACTGAAGGCCAGCAATTAGCTAAATTAATATTTACTTAAATTACAATAGGTTACGAAATTTGATTGCAAAGCAAGGGGCGAAATTTTGCCACAATGTTACAGCTGTTTCAACCTGGAAAATTTGGTTGGGCGCGCAAAAGACATGTACTGACAATAGGCAGATGACGCTATTAGGCCAGTAGGCGAGCAATTAGTGCCCATGGGAAATTTTCAATTCACGTAACACCCAATACACTCGCTACGATCATGGGGCAGCCTCTCACCTCTAAAGTTTTCCAGATGCGCCAAGGGATTGCGTAGACTTGCAATTCAACTGCGTTTGTAGGTTATACCACAGTAAATTAATTCATTTCTGAACTGGTAACGGGCCAATTGACTTGTATTAGGGTTTTAAAAAAGGGAGAAGCTTTATTAACTAGAATACTAATAAAGGAATTGGGGTGGACGATGGGGCTTGAACCCACGACCGCCGGAATCACAATCCGGAGCTCTACCAACTGAGCTACGCCCACCATAAACCGATTAGCGAATTTTACTACATCTGTGCAAATAATTCCGGACAATTCCTAATGAACACCCATATTACCTGTCTGAACTACTTACCTTTTACCACCTATCTATCGGTAACACCCATACTGTAGGTTAGCTTTATAGATCCAGCATGCCAAAATGGCGCGCCTGGCAGGACTCGAACCTGCAACCCTCGGCTTAGAAGGCCGATGCTCTATCCAGTTGAGCTACAGGCGCCTGCAACACTTTTTGTCGGCTACTCTACCACTGACTTTATGAGTGGTCGGGGTGGAGGGATTCGAACCCCCGACATCCTGCTCCCAAAGCAGGCGCGCTACCAAACTGCGCTACACCCCGATATTCACTTTCCTTTTTAAAGTTAAAGACTTCTAATTTACAGACATCTAACTTTATCTTGTAAAGACAAACTGATCAGAAACCCCGTTGACCAGTATCTACTGAGCAACAAAAGGAAGCGCGAATCATACTCATACCGGTGGTTATCGTCAA
>AZIB01004411.1_pt1 | contig 12030 bp, 11 predicted proteins | sample 359021 | NCBI WGS metagenome assembly AZIB01 (sample SAMN02429711, study PRJNA222659) | marine sediment metagenome | biome: Sediment sample; isolation source: sample MGS-HAV from oil contaminated site at the Gulf of Genoa where a Haven... | place: Italy: Haven | collected 2011-04-11 | depth 78 m m | reverse complement strand
TTATAGTTGCCACAGACAGGGGCATTTTTTACAAGTTGCAACAGAAAGTACCGGGAAAAAGCTTTATTTCTGCACCTACCGGCGGGGAGGGGGCAACTTGTAAAAGTTGTGCTTATTGCCCATGGATGGCAATGAATCAACTTGATAATTTATCGTCTTTGCTGGAAAGCCTGAATAATAATTGCAATGAGATATTTGTTGATCCCACGCTCGCAAAAAGTGCTTTGATACCTTTAGAGCGCATGCTTGATTTTTCACGAAACGTGAATTAATACAATTTAATATTTCTTTAAAGTTTCAGGTCATTGGAATGATTTTGGAAATACTCAATCCGGCCTTTAATTTTTGCCGTAAGCGGATAGTTATTTTTAACCAGCTCCAGGGCAAATTCTAACTGTTCAATGGCCATTTCGGATTGATTGCTAAGAAATAATGCTTCGGCCCTTGCCTGGTGTACCCCTATAATATCTTTTGCTTCGCCATATGCTTTCCCAAGGCTTTCCCAGGTTTGAATATCTTTTGGACGACTTAAACTTAAACCTCGAAGTACTTTAATAGCCTGATTAAATGATCCTTTCTTTATCAATGCTTCTGAATAATAAAAAGTTAGAGGCAAATTCCCCGGGCTTTTTTCTAGTTCACGTTCCAACGTTTTTATGGCTTTATTTATATTGCCTGATTTTATTTCTATGTCCACATAAGTGGCTATAAAAGTAATTCTATCTGGGTCATGTTTTAGCAGTTTTATTATAATATTGCGTGCAGGTGTTAATTTTTCAGCTTTCATATATGCGAGGGCTAGAGCATATTTATTTGCTATTTGAGAATGGGTGTTGCCCTTTAAAGAGGTTTGCTTAAGGCGTTTTATTTGGCTTTTAATATCTTTGGCATAGAGGGTTTTTACTCTGGCTTTCATCAGATGAAATTCCAGATTATCAAAATAGTTTTTTGGTGGGTAAGCGCGGGCACGGCTTCTGGAGTCAGCAATACGGGACTCTGTAACTGGGTGAGTTAATAGGTATTCGGGAGGTCGAGTTCCTAGAAATTCAGAGGCTTTTTGTAAGCGTTCAAAAAAAAGGCTCATTGCTAGTGGATCCTTGCCGCTGCCAACAAGGGTTCGCATGCCAACTCTGTCAGCTTCTTGTTCGTTACGACGACTGAATTTTAATTGGGCCTGGATACTTGCAGCCTGAGTTGTTGCCAATGCGGCCAGCCCTGTATCGCCGTCACTTGCGGCTATAAGTGCTATGCTGGCTAATAGCGCCAGGTTATTGGCCAATTGAGATTTTTGCGCTTCCTCAACACTGCGAGCGAAGTGCCTTTGGCTTAAATGAGCCAGCTCATGGGAAATAACACCTGCTAATTCGTCTTCTGATTGAGCATTAAGGAAGAGTCCTGCATTGATGCCAAGGATGCCACCAGGAACCGCAAATGCGTTGATGACAGGACTGTCAATAATAATTAGTTCAAGGTCCGGGTCTTTTAATTCGCTATTATAGGCCAGTCTATAGGTCAGGTTTTCATAATAGTTAACAAGCAAGGGGTCTCTGATCAAAGGGGCTCTGGATTGGAGCATCCTTAGCCACGCTCTTCCAAGCCGGTGTTCTTTTTCAGGCGAAACAATGCCAGAGATGCTGTCACCCAGTATTGGCAGGTCGAATTCATCGGCTGAAGTTTTGGCAGATACGGTGCAAAATAGCAAAAGTAATAAGAGCGGAGTTGCTTGCTTTAAACTAAAAAAAGTAGGTTTGGTGAGTGCTATAGCTGCATTTCTCGGGATTGAACATTGAATTAAATCATCTGTAATCATTACTGATCTTGGTATTTCATTAATGAAAAAATGATGAATGTGGATTATTCAAAGGTTTGAAAATGTAAAAAACTAAAATCATAAAATGCTGTGCTTATTCTAGCCTGGAAATTGGATTTGGGCTTATTCTCTTAGACTTATTCCCTTAGACTTAGCCCCTTAGATTAAATTACCACAATTTCAGTATACTCAGTCGATTCAGAAGAGACCAGAAATTAAGGTTGGATCTTTGAGGCATGCCTGGTTTTATCAAAAAAGCATATTTGAGCAATAAATGACCTTGTGAGCACCTGTTTAGCAACACAAATCTGACTTTTAATTTTCTTCTTCGTGCGCTTTTCCATATCTTAGAATCAAATCGATGGATTATCCTTTATAATCCACTTACGATAAATTAGTGTCATTAATCCATTGGCTTTTCATTTGCCATGACTTGTTTCTTCTGTAAGTTGATTTTTTTAAGTTCATAAAGTTTAAAGGTGTCAGATTTAATAATGGATCCTCAAAAAGGAAACAGTTTTGACGAATACCTTGATTTGGAAGGCATGGTTTGTCCTTTGCCCTTGCTGAAAATGAAGCAACGCCTCAAAAACATCGACTCTGGAACAATTTTGTACATAACAACTACAGATTCCGGTTCAATCAAGGATTTTTCGACTTATATTGCTCAAACAACCCATATTTTAATAAAACAAAAGTGTGAGCCACAACGATTTCATTTTTGGATAAAAAAGCAGGAATAGCTGGGTTGGTCTCGAAAAACAATAAATCAACATTTAAAGTATGGCTTTTTAAAGTGCGAGATTTTGACTATTACATTTTTATTTAGTTCCATCGAGTTAACACTATGCATAAAGTAATCAGTAGTTGGTTTTCAGAGTATTTTTCTGATGAAGAGGCGGTGATACTGTTTTTTGCATTGCTGATTAGCTTTGGGGTTATATATTGGTTGGGAGAAATGCTTGCCCCGGTATTTACTGCTCTAATTCTGGCATATATGGCTCAGGGTTTAATTTCTATGCTAATTCGAAATGGCTTGCCTGAAAAAGCAGCTGTTTATGGAGTATTTGTTTTTGGGGTTGGTCTGTTTGTTATGGTTATCTTAATGTTATTGCCTCTGACCTGGCGGCAGTTAACAAGCCTTCTTAATGATCAATTGCCTTATATGATTATTGAAAGTAAGGCCTTAATTATGAAACTGCCAGATCTCTATCCTGCTTTGGTCAACACCGAGCAAGCGCAGGTATGGGTGGATTTAGTGACCCAGCAAGTGGGTGAATCAGGCCAAACCATTTTATCCTTTTCCATAGCCCGAATTCCCGACCTTCTTAGTCTTCTGGTTTATCTGGTTTTAGTACCTATGCTGTTTTTCTTCTTTATAAAAGACAAAGCTTCATTAATACGTATGATTTCATCCTTTTTACCACATAAACGCGGAGTTCTGAATCGGGTTTTTGCAGAAATGGACAATCAAATTAGTAATTATATTCGTGGTAAAGCTCTTGAAATTATTATTGTTGGTTCAGTAAGTTTTCTGGTGTTTATTTTGTTGGGTTTGAATTATTCGGCTCTGTTGGCATTGTTAGTGGGTGTATCCGTTATGGTTCCTTATTTGGGGGCTGCGGCTGTTACCTTGCCGATTGCTTTAGTCGGGTATTTTCAGTTTGGCTGGGGTGGCGTTGGCTCTGACCTGTTCATTTTGATGTTTGCTTATACTGTAATTCAGGCTCTGGATGGTAATGTGCTAGTGCCCATACTTTTTTCTGAAGCGGTGAATTTACACCCGGTTGTTATTATTGTTGCTATACTGGTGTTTGGTGGTTTATGGGGTTTTTGGGGAGTTTTTTTTGCAATTCCTCTTGCTACATTGATCAAGGCAGTTTTGTCTGCCTGGCCCAGCCACACTCAACGTTTTGATGATGGTCAAGCTGAAAGTGATATGCCGACATAATGACCTTGCTTTCGAGCCTTTCTTGTCAAGCTTTTCCAGTTCAAGCCTGTTTCACTAAGTAAGATAAAACCTGCCTGCTTTATTAACACTTCAGTATCGAGTTCTGCTTGTTTTTAATCAAAGTGCTAATGTAATATGGTCGTCTTGTTCGTTCCAGTAGTATTTTTGAAACTGTTGAGAATTTCTAATTTGTTAACTCTCTGAGCAATTTTACGAAATTATATATCTGGTTTATAACCCATGGTGGGGATTTGGTGGAAGCCAAATACCGACTTAAGATTTTTGGAGGCTTTAATGATTTCAGGGAGTATGGTTGCTTTAGTGACACCCATGTTGGAAGGTGGGGCCCTGGATTGGGAAAAATTAGCTTGCCTGGTAGAATTTCATATAGAAAAACAAACGGACGCCATAGTGGCCGTTGGTACTACGGGTGAGTCCGCTACCCTGGATTTTGATGAACACAGTCAGGTGATCAAGTTTATTGTTGAGCGAGCCAAAGGCCGGATTCCAATTATTGCCGGTACCGGTGCCAATTGTACCCGGGAAGCCATTGAGCTTACTAAGGCAGCTAAACTACACAAGGCCGACGCTTGTTTACTGGTTTCTCCTTATTATAACAAGCCAACGCAGGAGGGGCTTTATTTACATCATAAAGCAATTGCTGAAGCGGTTGACATACCTCAAATTCTCTATAATGTGCCGGGTCGAACGGCTGTTGATATGCTGCCTGAGACAGTAGCCAGATTATCGAATATCTCAAATATTATCGGTATCAAAGAAGCTACAGGCGATATTCAACGAGGCAAGGAGATTCTGAATCTTTGTGGTGAAAACTTGTCCCTGTATTCTGGCGATGATGAAACCGCTATGGAGTTGATGCTTGCAGGCGCTAAAGGCAATATTTCAGTAACCGCGAATGTTGCTCCAGCCGAAATGAAAGCTCTTTGTGATTCAGCAATAGCCGGGAATCGAGAATTAGCAGAAGCGACCAATGAACCCCTGAAAATATTACATTCTACACTGTTTCTTGAGTCGAACCCGATACCGGTAAAATGGGCTTTAAAGGAAATGGGGCTGATAGAGGAATATATTCGATTACCAATGACAGTCCTAAGCGAACGTCATCGTCAAACGCTTAAATCTGCTCTTGATCAAGCGGGTATTTAAACCTAAAAACCGCAGTTTCCAGCTTATAGCAATTATTTCAGTTGACAAACAGTTGCTTCGCATTACGAATTTTTTGAGAAAAATATGTATAGATTTAACATTCCCTTTCTATTGAAAGCTCTAACGAGCTTTTTGATTTTATCAGCTACAGCTTGTGCATGGTTACCAGGGGATAAAGATAAAACTAATCTTTCAGAATCAAAATTGACAAAACAATCGGTAATTGAAGTGCCCAGCCGTTTGTCTATGCCAGACTTTGAAGATCTTTATCAGGTGCCCGATGCGCAAAACATTGTTAATTCCTCCAATTTAAATGACAACCTGGACTTGCAAGCTCCTTTGCCTATAGCAGTTATATGGGGTGATCAAAAAGTGGTACTTAAGGAGAATAAAAGAAATGCCTGGTTAACAGTTAAGGCACCAGTTGAAGATGTTTGGGAGATATTGCTCGCATTTTGGGCCAAAGAACACATACCGCTATCAACTCCTCTAGACATTAAGAGGGGAATAATGATTACCCAATGGTTTAATAAAGCAGTGTTTAATGATAATCCAAAAAGAATTGAAAAAGTTAAGCTTGAAATAAGCCCGAGTGAAAATGAAAGTGTTAGCAATATAACACTGACATATATAATTAAAAAAGCAGAAGAGAAGCCGCCACTTGAGTCAGCAGAAATAGATTGGACCGAACACTCTTCAATATTTGCAGCAAATCAAACTAAACTATTTTTAATGCCTTTGAAAACGTATTTGATTGATAATCTGGATAAAGAAAAAACAATTTCATTGTTAGAACAAACTGCTAAGGCGACCCCATTATCTATTACACAAATTCATAAAACGGATGATTCTGCAGTATTGATCATACAACAGGATTTTAATTTTGCCTGGGCTACTGTAGAAGATGCAGTCAGTTCTGCAAAACTGCAAGTTTCAGATGTTGATCGAAGTAAAGGCCAAATTTATCTTCAGCTTATTTCTAAAGGCACTAAAAGCAAGCTATTAAAGCGACTGGAAAAACAACGATTACAAGGCATACCCGCTGAAACGAAAAATTTGGTGTTGCATATGACAAAACAAAAAAATAGTTCTCAGGTTTCAGTGAAAAATGAACAAGGACAGGCTGTAGCGTATCCGATAGCAGAATTTGTGTTGCGGTTATTAGTGAAGCAAATTGGAAAATCTCAATGAGAGTTGCTTCACTCGGAAGCGGTAGTAAAGGCAATGCTACGGTCATTCAAACAGCCAATAGTTGCTTGTTGGTAGATTGTGGTTTTAATTTAAAACAATGCCATTTACGGATGGACGCGCTGGGAATAAAACCTGAGCTTCTTGATGGTATTGTGGTAAGTCATGAACACAGTGACCATATAGGTGGCGTGTACTCTCTTGTAAAAAAATATGGTATTAAGGTTTATATGACTCAGGGAACGGCAGATGGAAGTAAATTTGCTGATTTAGATGAGTTGGAAAAAATTAATATTATCGATGCTGAATCGGATTTTAATATAGGTGATATAAACATTCAGCCGGTTGTTGTGCCCCATGATGCTCGCGAGCCCTGCCAGTTTGTTTTTAATAATAAAGGCTATAAGGTTGGAGTTTTAACAGATGTTGGATGCATTACGCCCCATATAGAAAAGCAGTACTCAGCTTGTGATGCGTTAGTGTTGGAATTCAACCATGATTTGAATACCCTGGAGAACGGACCCTATCCTGAAATGCTCAAAGAAAGAGTTGGTGGAGATTATGGGCATTTAAATAATAATCAGGCTGCAAGTTTATTGAATCAACTGGAAATTGAAAAAATTCAACATTTGTTGATAGCGCATATTAGTGAAAAAAATAACAGTATTGACGCTGTGACAAATTGTTTGCACACTGAAGTTCCTAATTTAGATCATAAAAAAGTACATTTCATTGACCAGAAAAAAGGTCTGAATTGGCATCTGCTAGACTAGCCCGGATAAATATCCGAGCAAGATTCAGGCAGGAATGGTTTTAACCTAAAACAAACAGTTAATCTATTGGAAACTTGCTTTAATTGGAGATTCCATCTAATTGTTAAGAATTAAATAAAAGTATGTGTTGGAGACAATAATGGAAAAACAGAAAGAACTTTATTCAGGCAAGGCAAAATCAGTTTTTACTACGGACGATGAGGATTCATTAATTCTTTTTTTTAAAGACGATACTTCCGCGTTTGATGGCAAAAAGATTGAACAACTTGACCGTAAGGGAATGGTGAACAATAAGTTTAATGCCTTCATCATGGAAAAGATTGAAGCGTCTGATATAAAAACTCATTTTGAGAAACTATTGTCAGACACAGAATGTCTCGTTAAACGCTTGGATATGTTTCCAATTGAATGTGTAGTAAGAAACATAAGTACCGGTTCAATATGTCGTAGGCTTGGTGTGGAAGAGGGTCTGGATTTATCGCCTCCCACGTTTGAGTTCTTTCTAAAGAATGACGAGCTAGGCGACCCTATGATTAATGAATACCACATTGAATCGTTTGGTTGGGCAGAAGCAAAATATGTTGAACAAATGAAAACCATGACGTTTGCCATTAACGATGTACTAAAAAAGCTTTTTCTGGAAGGTGGCCTACTATTGGTAGATTACAAACTAGAATTTGGCCTGTTCAAGGGAGAAATTATATTGGGTGATGAATTTACCCCGGATGGATGCCGTTTATGGGATAAAGAAACACGGAAAAAGCTTGATAAAGACCGATTTCGTCAAGGCTTAGGTGGGGTTGTAGAGGCGTATGAGGAAGTAGGCGCAAGAATAGGCGTTAATTTCAATTAAATTTGAATCCTTGGATGAACAAAAAACAATCAGTTCTCCTTTCTTAGGAGGTGTTAATCACAAATTGTTACATGACTTATACCGTTTGTCGCTTATGACAGTTTGGCCCGTATAACTAGTTAGAAACTAAAGGAAAGTTAATATTTATTAAAAAAAATCTCACTTTTTGAGATTCCCTGATTTGTGAAAGCATGCTCTACAGTTATTAAGGTGATGAAGTAGATTAATAACTGTACAGCATCTTTTAATTCTTGAGGGGTACAAATGATAAATAACCGCCGCTATACACGTACAGTTTTAAATCACCATCTAGATGTGGTAGATCGAAGTAGTTCATTTGCAATTGGCGTAATTGTGGATGTTTCAAAGGAAGGTGTACGAATAGCAAGTGGAAAAAGGATGAAGCGTAATATGATATTACAGCTTGAATTACCGGAACGTGAAGGTAAAAAGAGTCTTCATCAAATTACCTTCGATGCGAAAAGCTGCTGGAGTACTAAGTGTGCAGATGGGTTTTATGAGTCTGGATTCCAGATTTATAATGTTTCACACGAAGCACAAAGGTTATTGTCATCTTTCCATTAACAATTTATAAGTATTGAGGGTTGTTGGTATAAGTTATTGAAATAGTTGATATAAATTCTTTTATATCCGTCAGGTTTTTCTTACTATGCTAATTTGTGAACTCTTGCACATCCCGAAAACTCGGGAAGTGTATAGTTCATCAAATATTACTCCCCAGAGAACGTGATTGAATCCATAGTGGCTAACTTATTTGTCTGGATGGTGGCCAAAGGTGTAGCGGTCATCAATAGTTAGTAAGGAACATTTATGTTCTAATTTTTCTTTTATGTATGCTTGAATTCCTGGACTACTATAGTTAGGCAACTTCAGTTAGGCAACTTCAGTTGAACAGCTTCATAATAAGAAAGGATATTTAAAGGATCTTGTTTAGGGAATTTTATCATGAGTGATGAGCGAAAATTATCCAGGAATACACTGAATTATTTTATTGATGTTTTTAATTTAGAGGAAGATATTCCTGTAGGTTTGCTTGTTGATATTTCTGATGATGGCATGATGATAAACTTTCGCCAGGAGTTAGCTGTTAATCAGGTATATGACCTTTCAGTTCCTCTGGAAGACAGAATGGATTCAGAGAAAGTATCCTTCAAGGCAAGGAGCATGTGGTGTAAAAAAATTGGCGAGGGCGGCAACTATGATGTCGGCTTCAAATTGACTGAAGCTTCAGAAGGTGCTCAAAAAGTATTTGATGATTTAAGGCGACGAATGTTAGAAAACCGTCAGGAAACTTTTTCAGAAAAACTAAAGAAAAAGTTTGTGTAGGTGTAGGAGACTGTATTAAATTCGGTGCAAGCGCTTTTTAGACATTAGAAACCAGCCCTGATTCCCCCTCAAATAACCTCTCCAGATCCATTCAGTTTTACTTACAGAATACAGTCACGACCATTTTATAGTATAATCAAGAGCCAATCCTGTCTCTTCTACTGTTTTTATAAATCAATGGCTTTATTATCCCTAAAAAATGCTTCTTTGGCTTTTGGCCATGTGTCCCTGTTAAATAAGGCAAATTTCACATTACAGCCTAAAGAACGAGTATGTCTTTTAGGTAGAAATGGTGAAGGAAAATCCAGTTTACTTAAAACTATAGCCGGTTTACAGGGCCTTGATGATGGTTCCCTGGAGGTTTCTCAGGGTCTGAAGATAGGCTATTTACCTCAAGAAGTGCCCTCACGGGACGCTGAGGGCAGTGATAGTGTGGGTCATATGGTGCTTAAGGGATTAGGCGAAATAGGCCAGAATATTTTCGATTATGAAGCTTTGTTACTGAACATGGATTATGAAAATGAAGCGGATTTAGACAATTTATCGTCTCTTCAGGCAAAAATAGATGCCGGGGATGGCTGGCAAAAAAAACAACTTGTAGAAAAGATTTTATCCAGGTTTCATTTTACCGGTGAAGAGAGCTTTAATCAGCTTTCAGGTGGTATGAAGCGCAGGGTTTATCTTGCTCGCGCCCTGGTTGATGAGCCCGATGTATTACTGCTTGATGAACCTACTAACCACCTGGATATTTCATCAATTCAATGGCTGGAAGAATTTTTATTAAATGTCCGCATCAGTTTAATTTTCATTACCCATGATAGAAGCTTTCTTTCGACTTTGGCGACAAGAATCATTGAGCTTGACAGGGGAATAATTAGCAGTTGGCCTGGTAATTATGATAATTATTTAACTGGCAAAGAAGCACAGGTGCAGGTGGAGATTGATCAAAAAGCCAAATTTGATAAAAAGCTTGCCGAAGAAGAAGTCTGGATTCGTCAGGGTATTAAAGCTCGTAAAACTCGTAATGAAGGCCGTGTCAGAGCACTGGAGGCATTGCGTCGAGAAAGAGCTGCGTGGAGAAAGCAACAGGGCCGTGTAAATATTCAGTCTGATATAGAAAATAAATCTGGAAAAATTGTTATTCAGGCGGAGAATGTCAGTTTTAAATACAATGAAAAAAACCTGGTCGATAATTTCTCTACAGTCATTATGAGAGGGGATAAAGTCGGTATTGTGGGGCCAAATGGGGTTGGCAAGACTACTTTATTGAAATTGTTGCTTGGCCAGCTAAGCCCGGATACCGGAAAAATTGAGCAGGGGACGCGATTGGACATTGCGTATTTTGATCAGCTCAGAGCAACTCTAAATGAGCAGGAGACCGTGGTTGAAAACGTTGGTGAGGGTTCCGATTTGCTCACCATAAATGGTAATACCAGGCATGTAATCAGTTATTTGCAGGATTTTTTATTTTCTCCAGAGCGTGCGCGTTCGCCCGTCAGTGTGTTATCGGGCGGTGAAAAAAACCGTTTACTATTGGCAAAACTGTTTACCAAACCCCATAACTTTTTGGTAATGGATGAGCCTACTAATGACCTTGATATCGACACCATGGAATTGCTTGAAGAGCTTTTACTGGACTATAAAGGCACCCTGGTTTTGATTAGCCATGACAGAACTTTCCTCAATCGCATAGTGACACAAGTGCTGGTATTCGAAGGTGAAGGGAAGGTGAGTGATTATGTGGGTGGTTATGAAGACTGGATGTCGAGTAAAGTTTCCGATAATTCGAGCCCTGATAACTCGAACCCTAATAATCCTAAAGCTAAAGCTAAAGGTATGGCTGATATGAAGCCTGAAACACCTTTGAAAATCAAAAAAAAGAAAATGAGTTATAAAAACCAGAAGGAACTGGAAGAATTACCTGAAAAAATTGAAACTCTGGAAAATCTTATTGATGAGATTCAGGGTTTATTGGCTCATCCTGATACCTATAAAACTGATGCCGGGTCGGTTAGCAGTAAAGTTCCTGAGCTGCAACGTGATCTTGAAATTAAACAAAAAGAACTTAAGGAATGCTATCAGCGTTGGGAAGAACTGGATGCTTAAAAAAACAAAAACCCGACCAGGCAGGTAATGTTACTAAAAAGATAAAAAAAAGGCACATATAGAAATGTGCCATAAGGGGACGGTGAAGCCGAACAATTTTGAAGAAAAACTATTCGGCCATACATTTATCACAGCATTAACGCATCCTCTCTATCCAGATCATTAATAACGACCCATTCTCCGCCATTGCTTTGAACCAGATTTTGCCAGTGAGAAAGTCTTTCCATATATTCTGTGGGATTAACATTGTCAGCACGTAATTTGGTAACATTAATAGCCACAACGTTGTAATTACTAAGGTCAAATCTAACATCCCTTACATATCCTTTCGGTAATTCTTCTTTTAAATCTGAAAATATAAAAATAGTTTTTTTGCCAGAGTTTGCTTCGTTAAGGTATTCGATACCCTGGAGCATTCCTCCGGATATATCAGTATAAGCACTGCTTTTAACATTTTTTACGAAAGTTTCAACAGAGCGCGAGAATTCACGTTTCTGGTTATTGGAAACAGACGGTCTGCCATCAAAAGTGGCTTTGGCAATAATATCTTTCTCATTGAAGCTACCACTATCAATGCGAGCAACGGCAAATGTGTCTCCTGCATCGAGTTGGCTCAAAAAATATTTAATAATTTGATTGGCTTTATCAAGTTCTTTTGTATAGGTACCACTAGTGTCGAGAAGTAAATAAACGCCCTTGCTGTAACTTTGGGTTTCATTACTGCAGGCTGATAATGAAATAACTAAAGTTAATAAACCACTAAAGATAAATCTATGCATTTTCAGTACTCCTGTGCAACACTTTATTGAAAACAAGTTTAGTAGGGCGTTATTTC
>AZIB01000130.1_pt1 | contig 12695 bp, 17 predicted proteins | sample 359021 | NCBI WGS metagenome assembly AZIB01 (sample SAMN02429711, study PRJNA222659) | marine sediment metagenome | biome: Sediment sample; isolation source: sample MGS-HAV from oil contaminated site at the Gulf of Genoa where a Haven... | place: Italy: Haven | collected 2011-04-11 | depth 78 m m | reverse complement strand
CGCGAGGCGTAGTGCCACCCGCTAGACCAGAAATAACCTCAATGTGTTGCCCAGGCATAACAGACCCTTCAGGGGTATTAGTTCCTATTTGTTCTAAAGCCATGATAATTTCTCCTTAGTTGTTAGCCCATCGGTGAGCTAATTGTGGGCGGATTGTATTGAACCCGTAAAGGATATCAAAGCGACTCACAAAACGAGAGTTAGTGATGTCAAACCCTCGGACAAAGCGCATTGAAATACCATCCATGACTTTCCGGCCTGCCATATCCATTCCTTTAGGTACAGGAAGGTCAACAGTACCAAAGGCGAACGCATCACGATGAAACCCTAGAGAAATATCATGCGCAGCAGAAGCCCCACCAACTTTAGTCAAAGCGCTGTTATTTGCAGCTGCATTGCTAACGTTTTGGTAGGCACCAGAGGCGATAATCTCAGGAGTAAAAGTGATAGTCGTGGCACTAGCAGCAATTGAGGTGGTGCAAACAAATTGCTGTAAAACGCCTGTATCAACCTTAGTTTCAGGATGAACCCGGTTAACCCCGGCAACAGTGAACACGTCACCCGCTAGAATCGTGCCAGTACCAGTATCAATGGTTAGGCTCGTTCCTGACTGCGCGGTTGCTGAGTTACACAAGTAATCACCTGTGCCATCATCAGAACCAGTGGTATGTCGCGGCATATGGGTATTTTCATAGAAGTTATACCCAGATGTACGACCTAACCCACCTTCTCGAAAGTTTGAGCCAATGGTGCTTTGAGGATTAAACAGCCCTTTAAGCGCATCGTTTAAATCAAGATTATCGTTTGTGTTTAGCGTAGCCGTAACAGTGTTATCAAGCGGGGCCAAGTTATCAACCAAAGTCTTTCGGCCTGTGCCGATCAGCTTATAGGTCATGTCAGAACCAACGTTATTGACCTGGTTATAGACCTGCTTGTAAACGCTTTGCAACATGTCGCTCTCAGCCTTAGCAGCGAGAACAGCCATTGCTGGTTCTAGGTGAAGCTCTGAAAATGAATCGATATCCATTGCCAGCTCTTCATCAGTGAATTTAGCACCAACATGCTTACGGTTATTGATTTGCAGAGAGGTATTCTTCTCTACAGTATCCTGGGCCACCAAGGTAGCGCCGTCCGTCACTTCATACTGAGCCGGTAAACGAATCCGTAAGGTATCGCCTATCTTCGCCTCACTATTAGCATATTGATCGTCGTAAGAGCGATTTACCCGCCCTATAAAATTAAGCTTTGCATGGAGAACTCGAAGAGCCTCGCGCAAAATCTTATCAGTCGTTAAAAGTGTATTAGCCACTTAGATCACCTATTGCGAATTTCTCGCGTTGATTTGTGCATATCGTGCCTCCAGCCACTCTTCATCGGTCATGTCTTCCTCGTTTTTGACCACTTGCTCAGAGCTGCCTAAAGGCGTTATTGGATCAGGGGCACCGCTTACCAGTTTGGGTTTTAGCGCTTCGACCTGAAATTCAATTTTCGTTAACTCGATTGCTTGTTGAATCGGTGGCAATGCAAATATTCTTTGAGCTTCATCCAAATGAGCGCCAAGGTGATAAGCGACTTCAGGCCCTTTCTCCATATCAAACAGCCTTTCAGCCATATCTACTGACATAAATTGGTGGCCATAGGCGACAGCCTCAAAGTCTTCAAAATTACCTCGCTTCTCTGCCAAATTAGCATCGAATGAAGCTTTTTTAGTCTTCAACTCTTCTTGTCGCGCGTTCTCGCTTGCTGCCCTGTCTCTCTGTTCGTTTTCAGCTCTAATCCTTTCATAAGCCGCGTTACTTGCAGTTTCAGCCACAAACTTAGCGTTTGCCTGCTGGTACTGAGAATAATCGGTAAAATCATCCTCAACTGGTGCCGCTATTTCAGGGATTGATTCAGGCTGCTTAGTGGATTCAAGAATTTTAATCCTTTCTGCCAATGCTGCCGTCTCTTGCCTTGCCTCGTATTTTTCTCGAGTTAACTGATTTATTCGCTCTTGGACCTTATTCACCTTTTTAGGCTCAGGTTCCTGGGGAGCTTCCGTTTGCACTTCTTCGGTAACGGCTTCCGGTGCAGGTGACGATTCTGCTATAGGTGCGTCTTGAGTTGTTTCCAACTCGGCTTCTTCACTCATAGATAACGATCTCTCGATTTTAACCTGCTAATCCAGCAGTGGGAGCCTGTTGTGGAGCAGGCGCTCCTTGAATTAACCCGGCTATCTCAGCCAGAGCTTGATTCATTAATTGTTGATTGCCCTGGTCTCTGGCAAGCTCGGCCAGTTGAACAGCGTTCTCAACATCGTTTTGTTCTGCCTCGGTCAAGTTCTTAACCGCTGTGGCTTTCTTGTTCGCTGTGTCAGCGGTTATGTTCTCTATTTTAGCTTGCTTTTCGCCCATTTCCAACTGTACCGATGCCTGCTGTAGTGCTTGCTGTTGTTGGACCTGCTGTTGTTGGGCTTGCATCTGTTCCGCTTCTTCCTCTGTCGGCTCAGCGATACCCGGTGGTAATAGCTTTCTTAATCGCTCTGCCATTTCATCGGCGCCAGGCCAGTCAAGGTTTTTAGCAACCAGATCGCCAGACACTTCAAGTATTTGAGGAAAGACCCTAGCAAGTTCCACCATGCTACTAGCTGCCTCGATTCTTCGTGTTCTAAATGATGGCCCAACGCCCACCCTAACATCGTATTTACCGCGAGTTAGATCGTTTTGAATCTGCATCCCATCAGGGGTTAGCATAGGCTGGTTGATCTCGACAAACCTAACTGTATCATCCTCCCCCCTTAACCTAACGACTCTTTGGGTATCGTAATACTTGGGGATTAGGTCTAACAGAATTCGTCCTGTGTGCTCGATAGCACCTGCAAGGTTAGCCATAAATAAAGACGTACCTAAGTCTGCTTCTTGCTGCAGAGCTATAACCGCTTTACCGCTTCGTTGCTCTGGTAGGTCGCCAGTAGATGCCTCAAACACGCCTGTAGCTTGCTGGATATCAACAGCGCTAATCTGTGCCTGTTGTAATAACCCAGACTGCATAGAAGGAGGCGCGACCCGTTGAGGTGGAGGCGCTTTACCATCAGGGTTGTAGGGCAAGTAGGGCAAGTTTTTCTGATTCGCACTATTCCAAAACGATTCGTAACCTTTTATCTGGTCCTTAGTCACCATGTAGGGCGCCTTAGGTTGTAAGGCTATAGTCTCAGCTGCCGCACTATTCCAGTAGTTATACATCCGTTGAGGGTCTTTAGCAGCCCTTACAATGCCTCGATATTCTGTCTTACCCTCTATGTTTTCCTCTACACCATAAACAGGAACGGCAGGAAAAAACTTACCGGGCCAAACCTCGTGCTCTAGAATGTCAAAGGCTGAAAGCTTATACCAATGGATTTCATCAACTTCAACTTCTCGAACCTTTACCGGCTCAATGCCCTGGGCTCTATAACCTTGAACATCCTGTAAAGTAATATCTTCAGACGGGATGACCGCACCATTGGATAACTGGGTTAGCTCTTTTTTCTTTTTCTTTTTTACAAAGTACTCGCCCACTCTAACCGAATCAGCTGAATACCACCGCTCCATTGATTGGCCCACACCAGGGCTAGGCGTAGAACTTGGAACCTCTTTACCGTAAAGCCTTTTAAACTTCTCAGTACTCATGGTTTCAGACTTAATACAAAACCGGCCGTCAAATTTTTGTGGCTCGGTAGCATCAGGGTCAAAATACCAGGTAAACGGGTTGCGCTCTCTTTGGATTAAAATATCCTGGGTAAATACATCGTCTGTATTCTCAACTGTATTAACACGCCAAACACCATAACCCATCTTCACTTGAAAGTTAGCCGCCGTCATATAAGCGCCTGACTGTGCTTTTGATGTCTGCTCGATTTGCCGGGTAAGGTCTTCTATGACTGAAGCTGTGTCTTTATCTGCCCCATCATCAATAGGATCAACCTTGATAGCGGGCATGTTTTGCCGAATGCCGCCTGTTACTTTTCTAATAGATTGACCGATATGATCAAGGGTAAGCATTGGTCTGCCTTCACGATCATTTTTAACATCATCAGGCCATTGATCCAAAGCAGCAAATCTAAGATCGTCTACCATGTCGGCCCTGTTCTCAGACTCAGCAGTAAACGCCAAATCAAAATCAGCCATGAACTGTCGAATGATTTTATCTTTTTCTGTTTGCGAGAAGTCTTTACTTTTAGGCATTCATCCAGCCTCCACCCATCGATGGTATAGATAACTTTGTTTCTGTACTGACAGGCTCAGCAAACGTTAGCGCTAAGGCATCGCCGATATCAGGACTAAACCCATATTCTTTTTTTATCTTCTCTTTTTTCCACAAAAAAATTCTATCATGACTATCTCTGTCATAGGGCGAGGCGCAAAGGTCTGCTTGTATCTCGTCATCGTCGGGGATTTCAACCTCAAGGTTTTCATCAGATAACCAAAGGTTCATTTCACCCCACATCTCACCACGTTTATTTTTGTACTTATCATCATCTAACGGTGAAGAGCCAAAAGCGATGGCCTTAACATTGTCGTAACCTAATTCATGGAGCCGGTCTACAAGATCACTACCACCACCGGCATCAATAAACATCATGTCAGGCTTTTTACCTGCTACCGGGCAAACCTCATCGAGTATCTTTTTGCACTTCTGAACAGCTTTGCCAAGGGTATTGACCGCTTCACCAGTCCAGCTTTGTGAGTCGTAAGCTTTTCGCCCTTGCCGCTTAATAATGGAAAATCTATCCCCACCTCTTGAGGGGTCAACGCCAACAACATAAGAGCCGTTACCATTTGTTTTAGTCTTTCTTGCTTTAACCACGTTATCCGCAGTTATTAACCCAGACTCACCAGATAGTTGGAATGCTTCTGCTGCATTCATTGGGTATTCTTGCTTGAACGATCTTTCTCCATCAGTGCCGTCTGCACTCAAGTCAACAATCTTAGTCCTACGCCAAAATATCTGTTCAGCAGTTAAAGTATATTGCTCTGCAATGTCGAGCTCTTCTTTTGTGTACCTGAAATCTTTGGGCGTTTCTTTTGTGTATTCATCTTGCCAGAACCAAGGGACAAACACGGGGATAAAATCGCTCTCGCCCCTTTCCGCTGCCTTCCACTGTTGGTGAAAGAAATTACCCACACCGTTCGCCGTTGACTCGTAGATAACTTCCGTATCATCTGAGTCTGGGATAGTCTGCAAAATCCCTTTAGCGTGTTCGGCAGCATTGGGCCAGAACGCTACTTCTGAGCCGTGAAAGTATTGATTTGTTTGAGACCGACCTACCGACTTATTGCCCGCTGTACCTATTTGATAGCCTGAGTCGAGAAGGTTAAATAATAATTCTTTAGCGTTAGCAGCGCTCGTTGCTGGCTTTACGAATGGAGGTAGATGCTCGTAATACCGCTTAGCCATATTAAAAAGGTTTTGGCTTGCATCATCCTCATGAGTAAGTATGTAAGCTCGAACCCCTTTCTCGTGGGTTGTTCTCCACATGAAACGACCTTCAATGTAAGTTGATGCGCCTTGTTGCCTGCCTTTTAATATTACCGCTCTTACTTTGCCGGTCTTTTCTTTTTGCTCTTCAAGCTTTTGATGGATGAACAGTTGTGCTCTATTTAATAGAAATGGCTTTAGACCTTTATCCTTTGTTCGAATGAATAAACAGTTTTGGGAGTAATAGGGGAAATCACTCTTTAACCGTTTACGCTTTTGTAGTTCTAGCTCATTCATCGTTTAATGATTCTAGCCATTGTTCGTGGGTTAGCTCTATATTTGTTTGGGTTGTATCCTGCTTATCATGGAATCCATGTTTACCTAAAACCAGCTTAACAATATTGGAATTCATGTCGTTTGATAATCCGCCATTAATCAAAACTCTCTGCTGTTTGGTCTTACATTGAGCTAATATCTCCGAAAATTCATTTCCTTCTTGACTTGCCCAGTCATATAGTGTTGATTCCGCTATGTTTAATTCGCACGACATCCCAACAACGCTTGGTATTTGATCGCCATACTCTGCATATTTGTTAATATATTCGAATGCCCTTTGTATAATCTCTGGAGTGTACTTTGTTGGCCTAGCCATTAGCCTGCTCCATTAATTGATTAACAGATTCATTGAATAGATTGGGTGCTAGCTTTTCGCCTGCATGAGATTGAATAACTTGCCTTACAATCTTTTCTGCTTCTTTTCTGCTCAATGAGTTTATATTGTAGAACTGTTTAACAGTGGGCAGATTATATACAGATGAGTAGTTTAAGTTTGTGTATCTTTCTGATGTTTTAACCATTTCACCGGGCTTGCCTCGGTTAACTGGTGTCCAGTCTGTTTTTAATTCTACGTCTAAGAACGTGGAGAGGTCTTTTAGCTTTTCATCTCTATCTAGGGTATCGATGGGTAAAATAAATATATCGTCATTGGTTTGGCATATTTCGTTAAAATCGTGCCACTTTTCTAGAAAGTTTTGATCTCTGTTTTCTTTTGCCCAACTCAGATAAACGTCATAGGGGTTTCTTAATGGCATTACTATTTTTTCTGAGTACTCGTAAGCCTCAATATGTCTGGCCCTCACATCCAAGCCTGCACTTTGAATCAGGTTTTTAAGGAAGTGAGTTCCTGTGTGAGGGATTGAGAATATTTCGATCAATTTTGCACCATATGATTGACGGTGAACGAATAGGTTAAGGACTCTGCATCTGCTACTGCAACCGACACTCTAAACTCTTGGGTTAGCATTGCGTTAGCTGCCACGTTAGCCGCTGCTACAATCTGTGGGCCTATTCTCATAACCGTAGTGCCTGTGGCCGCTATAGCCGCGCCAGTCAGTATCGTGTAGTAAACGCCTGTTACCTCATCCTTACATTGAATCGATGGGGTAACTGAAGCCGTCCCTGGGTCCAGTGTGACATTGAATACGAAGTCAGAGCATAGAACCTCTTCTGCGCTAAAATCTGCGCTTGTTTGTGCTGTGGTCCTGGCTGCGCTGGCTAATAAGGTTTGGCTTTGCCTTCGGATTGTCATTGGTTCCTGACCTCGATTTTAAATGTTCTTTCAAAAGTTCTTGGGGTTGCGTTACTGGTTACTATTGTTAGTTTGACTTCAGCTATACAACCGTCAGTCCCAGCGCTGACCCATACTGTTACAACGTTACCTGATGCGCTGCTTGAATCTATCGTTATGTTCGTGCCGGTTGCGGTTACCGTTGAGATAGTATCAGCTTGGAGCATCGGTTTAAAATCAATCGTATAATCGACAACATCAGAGGGGTCTTTGCCATTATCGCCCTTGAATATTAAGTCTCTATGCCATTTTACGCTCATGGTTTAACCTTTCTACGGTTGGGCGGTATAATTATAGCTCTATTTTGGTTTGGCATAACCATTGCTCTGTTTTGTGTCGGCATGAGTATATGATTTTGGCCTCTCATTCTTACATTAGGGATCTCTTCGCCTATATCATAACCTCTCAAAGTTACGCCGATAATTGACCCGCTTAAGGTTCCATTACCAAAGCCAGCTGTAACTATTAACGGTATACTCATTAAGTAGCCCTGGTTCTACTGGTTGGGCTTGTTCCGTCATCTAGAGTATAGGTTGCGGCTGTTGCGCTTCCGTCCAACTTCTTGACTGTTACCGTTGTTCCGGCTATTGCGAAATCACCTAGCGATTGCTGAATCAAAAACAGAGCTTGAGCGACGGTTGGAGCAACTCCATCAGCTGCATATGATTCTGTTAGTTGAGTAGTAAACACCGCGACCAAATCAGAGGCGATTGTTGTTGTTTGCGTATGAATTGCCGTAGTGTCAGAAACTACAATCACTAAATCAGACTTGACGGTCACTAGACTTGATTCTACATCTGAAAGAGCCGAGTCAATTACTACGACATCAGACGCTATTATAGTGGTATCACTGTGGATAGCTGTCGTATCTGATGTGATCACTACTAAGTCTGATTTTACTATCACTAGCGAGCTTTCAACATCACTTATAGCCGAATCAACCACTACTAAATCACTGGCGATAACAGTTGTGTCAGAGTAAATATTAGCCGTGTCAGTATGAATTGCGGTTGTATCTGAAACGACAATAACCAGATCTGATTTAACAATGACCAGGCTTGATTCCACATCACTGACCGCGCTATCTAAGACAACAACATCACTTGCAATTATCGTAGTGTCTGAGTGTATCGCTGTGGTGTCGCTGTAAATCTCAACAATATCTGATCCAACGATAACCACGTCTGAGGTAACTTTTGTTAGCTTTGAATCCTGAGCAGAGGTTAACGCTCCACCGGCCGCTTCTATTGCTGTAGTGTCGGAGTAGATTAGGACCACATCTGACCCGATTATAACCACATCACTTGTTACTTTAGTAAGCTTGGAGTCTTGAGCTACTGACAAAGACCCGCCAGCAGCTTCAATAGCCGTTGTATCTGAATAGATCAGAACTAGATCACTTTTGACTATTACTAAACTCGATTCAACATCACTCAAGGCAGCATCAATCACAATGACATCACTAGCGATTATAGTTGTGTCTGAATGAATAGCAGTGGTATCTGATGTGATAACAACCAAGTCTGATTTGACAATGACTAAAGAACTTTCAACATCTGAAACAGCGCTATCCAACACCACGACATCAGAGGCGATTATGGTTGTGTCACTATGTATTGCGGTTGTGTCACTTACGACTACAACAAGATCACTTTTAACAATGACTAGTGAGCTTTCGATATCGCTTATGGCTGCGGTATGAAGGTCGGCAGATGAGGCAAACAATGCATCATAAACAGCCTCCTCAACTACAGTGAACTCTGCTCTAACGGGTAGACATACAGAATCATCATGAACGGCTATAACCAAATGCCCTACAGTGTCACTAATACCGCTTTGAAGGGTTAGGTTATAATAGCCGTCCATTGTCGTGATAGCAGCCCACGTATAGCCTGAAATAGAGACTACTGTGGTTCCGTCATGCCTCAACGCCTCAGCTTCATCCGCTGTACTCAGTAAAACCCCTGTCTCTGGCGTGAAACCATCGGAGACATCTACAAACGGCCCAATAATTACTTTATGAGTTGCATTTTGTCTAATGAATCTCATCTATAATCTCTTTAAATTGCCTGGCAGTTTCAATTGGGTTAAATAATTGTTCTGCTTTAAATCTAACACTTGCTTTATCTAGATGTAAGCTATTGCTTATTTTAGCACTATAGGAAATATTGTTCACCCTGACTACAGGACAACCACAGGCCATAGCTTCTCTTACTGTCCGGACATCTATTTCATGAGCGGTTAACACTAAATCAGCAGATCTATAAACGTGCTGTAATTCAGCCGCCCAACCCTGGACTAAGCCCATATTTCCATCACTTTGGACTCGCTTAATTAACGCTCCCCACCCTTTCATATTCGGAGGCTTACCAAAGATATGAAGTTTTGGGTTTAGGTGTTTATTCTCTCTAGCCCATAGGGCGTATGAATTAATAGGATCGAATGCGTCAATATCATCTCTAAACGCATCAGTACAAACTATATTCACACCTCCTTTTTGACCGCCAAAATCATAACGACTTGGACCTGGCTTCCAGAAATCTAGATCTACAGGGCTTTGAACATAATGAACCGGCTTGTCTGGATACATGACATCTAGATAGGGCTTATGTTGAGGCCAAAACGTAATGATAGATTTAAAGTTGTCTTTAAAATTATTATGGTAATGATAGCTGTAAATGGGAGTTGACCCACTTGTCTCACTTAAGAATGAGTGCCTGGGCCTGCCATGGGCAATATGAATTATCGGAGCGCCAATATCTTCTAAATCTCCTAGGCCGCTATGGTTTACTAATATGTCTGCCTCTTGAGCCCAATCTAACCCAGCAACTAATGCGCCTCTGTCCTCTGTCCCTTTCCAGCCTACAGGGTTTTTGTTTGGTAGTGGATCAACTAGCCTTGAATCAATCCCCAAATCTCTAAGGCCCTTCACCAGCTCTCTAGTAGTTTCATATAAACCACATCGGCGAGGGGTTATAACTGCTAAATGAGCTACCCTCACCCGTTCTGCCTTATGTTGTAGTGATACGCTGCTATAGGGATTGATAAACCCCCGCCTGTCTCTTGTACATTGTCGATGTGAAACCCGTTAAAGAATACGAATGCGCTACTATCGTTATTTAATGTTATTAATGCTTCGTCATTGACATCAGGTACACACCCTGCCAGTGTGAACGTAGCACCTGTAGTATTATTCGTACTGTCCCACCCTGTGTTTGATTGTGCCTCGCAAGATGCGCTTAGGTCTGTCTGACTGCTGAAAGTAGTACAGAGAAATATGGTTATATCAAATGCTGTTACATTAGTAGGGATATTAGATAAAGTTATCTCAATAGCCCCACCAGATCCTGTATTAAAATAGTTCCCCTCGCTGTTTATCGTTGAATAGTAGCTTGGTGCTCCGCCTACGCTTGCATTCCTGCCGCTGCTGTCTGCTGTTAGCGTGACATTTGATACCATGTCCCAACCGCTATCAGACCCAGTATTATAGTCTGTTAGGTTAACACTGGTGGTATTAAGTGGGTTTATATCGTTAGCATTACCGCCCACTGTGTCAGTACCATTATGACAGTTAACTACTATCTCAGCGGCCATTTAAGCTATCCCCTGGTGATAATCAGGCTCTATCACTCCCAAACTGTTTAACCCAATCATGAGCGGCTGGTACTTATCGAGGAATTCTTTTATCTCGGCTTTGTCTTTATGAGACTGCATTAATTTGTACATTTCGATCGTATGACTTGCCAGGGTTTCTATCGTGGTTTTTAGAGTTTCATCTGTTTTCATAGACCAAGTTTCAGCTAGCAATTTACTGTCTGTCATGGTTTTTGCTGGGTCGATTGCTTCGCTTTTATACTCGAATGTACTGATGTTTTTCTCATCAAGAGTCACTATGTCAGCTAGCATTGTTCTCCCTCTCGATCGGTGTGGTACAGACTTCTTTTGTTACGCTTAGCGTTAGCCCCAAAAAGAAAAATACTATCGCTGCATAGGCTATACATAGTATCACAATTCTTAGTATCACATCTTCAGCCAAATCTGTAAGGTTTTTAGCCATAAAAAAAGGTGGCCCACAACTCTAGGGGGAGGGGAAAGAGCGGGGCCTAATTTTGATAAAAGAATAAAATTAATGCTGTTACTGTAAGTATAGATTGAAAAACGATAGGGAGTGGATTTATTGAGCTTAACGTGACAATTGCAGCGTATGAAAAAGCGGTTGATTTGGATTGAAACGGGTTTAGGTTTTTAAAAGTGAACGCGTTTAACAAATAGCCTATATTTTTAGCCGCTTTGTGATTCATGCTTACATACCTCGTCGATCCCAACGCGCTTCAACAGCTCTAACGTCAAGATGTGTTCTCCCGGTGTATCGCCCTATTCCGTATTTCCCTTTGTGTTCACTTTCCAACCATTGGGCCACTTCGTCTGCTGCCACTCCAACCACGACAAAATCAGCTGCTATGCCGTCAAGATGCTTTGATTTATCCGCGCCGCCCTCTTTCTTGTTATGAGTTACGCACCGATGGCCGCTATTTATTTTAATAGATACATTATCGTACAGATTGTTAAAATGCGCTCTACATTTTTCAAGCTCGTAAACTAGAAGGGCGTCTGCGGTGGATTTGCCGCAATACCCGCAACGGCACCTAAATTCTGATCGCTTAAAATTATCTGATATCTTCACTCTTTTCTCAGTAATTCAATAATTAGCTCGTGCGATTTTTGCTGCTGTCTAAACATCCCCTCGAAATTCTTAACCATCGCGTCTATTGTTCTGTCAGTTGATTTTCGCTGCTCTTTTAATGATTGAATATGCCTTAACTCGGCTTTGTCATGGTTTTCCTTAATCGTTGCAACTTGCATTTCTAACGCCTCATGTGCTTGCTTATACGTTTGCATCTGCGATAGCAGATTATTAAATCCAATCACATGATTTTCGTGCAGTCCATCGTGCTTGTCAATTCTCAGCAAAGTTCTTGAGCTAAACCATTTAATTCCTGCAACCACCATCCCAAAACAGGCCGCTACCGCAGCGGCTAACCCTTGCATCAAACTTGTATTGTTAATTGAGTCAGGCATAACAGCTCATCCATGAAGTAAGCGTTAGAGATTGCCTATAGTTTAACACCTGGGTCGATTCATTCAACATGACCAGCTTTAATTATTTAGTCACATGGCCTAAATATACTACATGGCCACTATCACGACATCCCTAGAGATTTATTCCTTTTTACTTCCTTTGCCAGTAATAATTCTGATAATTCAGCTTGTATTTGAAGCGCTTTCATCTCGTTGCTAAGCACCTCAAATTGTTTTTTATCAATCATTACTTTGTCCTGCTCTCTAAAAATATCGCGTAATTCCTCAATGCCCATTATCCTCCTTCTTTCTGTAATTCACCTCTATACCCTCTATGTGTTAAATAAATATACCGCCACCTATAAGACCTAAATATCCGTTGTCTACTGCCGCTCTCTGCTCTGCTGCCTCAAGACTATGCAAGTTTAGCTCGTCGCTCTGCCGCTCCTTCTCTGCTCGCTCTAAAAACTTCACTTGCAAATTGAGGGCTTTAATCATTCTTTCTTGCTGAGCTATTTCATCTTCTCGGCTTTTGATTAATTTGTATAGCGTG
>AZIB01001748.1_pt1 | contig 13089 bp, 17 predicted proteins | sample 359021 | NCBI WGS metagenome assembly AZIB01 (sample SAMN02429711, study PRJNA222659) | marine sediment metagenome | biome: Sediment sample; isolation source: sample MGS-HAV from oil contaminated site at the Gulf of Genoa where a Haven... | place: Italy: Haven | collected 2011-04-11 | depth 78 m m | reverse complement strand
TATTATACAGATGGCTATGTTTCGGACTCCAGAATATATTTAGCAGGCGTCTTAGAAAGAAGCTACCCAATAGACGAAAATTGGGGCGGTGGGTCTGCTGTTCTGCATGATTATTCCGGGAATGATGCCCACGGCACTGCTGTAAATATTACAACCTCAGTAAATTTCTGTCTGAATGTTAAAGATGAGCAGTGGGAAAATGAGGACAAGTCAACAATTATTCCTATTGCATATTAATTTGGTATCCTTAAAAGTTTATACCCAGATCCACCGCTATCTGCTACACCTACAGAAACTCTTTCCAGTGTCCCATTATCAACGTCATAAATAAGGAATCGGGTATTGCCTGCGGTTGAGTCAGCATCAAACCTAACCGTGTCTGCCAGTGCAACGCCGTCTTCTTTTACCTGGATTGCATAATAAGAATCTTCTGTCACGCCTGCTCTTGCAAAAATAAACTTAACACCTGTCGCAGCTCCTTCTGAGACTGGCAAATCATAATCAACTGAAAAACCTCTATCAGCCGCAGCGTTACCTGTATTTGTCAGTCTCATTATTTCTTCTAAGCCATCAAACCCGACTTCAGCATCTAGTAGCGCTGTCCCGCTCGGCGTTTTAGAAGATCCAAGCCCGAGCTTAGCCATATATGACTTTACTCTGTTCAGGACTAGCGAAGACGTTGAGTTATCAGTAAACCCGTTATCAGACGTGCCGACAAACACATTGCCTACGCCATCATTGAGGATATTTCCTGCTGTGTTCCCCTCGTCCTGGTCTCCGCCGTAAAATCTATTATTGATAGATAAGCTTGTGCACCTAATGCCGTATCCAGTGTTAGCTTGGACAGTGATGTTTACAAAAGTATTAAGCCATGCTGCATTAACATGAAGCCCATCGCCTCCATTACTTCTTGAATCAAGGTGCACTAAAGTCCCGCCGTTAACATCAGGGAATGATGTATCACCATCATGAATATTAACGCCATGCCTCCCGTTACTAGCAGTAACAATAGTGTCAAGTTTCCAAAGGTTTGAATTCCCGCCGGTCGTATCTCTCCCAATACGTACCCCATCATTGCCTTGGTTAAACACACTAACATTAATCAATGTGCCCCTTGGTTTATCAAGGACAATTCCATCCCCAGTATTGCCAGATTCTCCATCAACCGCTAGCTGTCTTATAACAACGCCTTGGCCGCCTGATATGTCAATACCTGTGCTCGTGGATGTTGCTGATTTTTTTAAAACTGTGCCTGTTGTAGCCCCAGCAATGATAGGCGCACCAGCGCCGGTAATAGTCATGTGGTGGTCAACGACAATCCCTGTATAGAGATAAACCCCCTCGTTTATAGTGCCATTCGCACCGTCTGGGATATAATCAAGCCATGATTGCAATGCTGTATTATTAGCTGCTGCGCTTAACGATGGATGCGCGCCAAACTTGTTTGCTGAATAAATCCCGCCAAAATCTTGCTCAAACCTGAAATCCAATGTGTCATGATTAATAACACTGCCGCCGTCATCGGTGCCAGTTCCAGATTTACATTCAAATTTTAATTGCCCTGCACCATTGCCGCTTGCGTAGTCTTTTAAAGTATAAATATAGCCGTCTTTTGGGTAGGGGTCGCTTGTCATATCGGCGACATAATTTTTGCGCTTACCAAATACTTTTATTAGCGACTCCAGTTTTTGAGATGCGCCTATCTTTTCTATTTCACCATCTGGCGTTATGCCTGCCTCTGAGTATAAAGCAGAATAAAACCCCCATTCGTCATTGACCAGATCTTTGTCGTACGGGGTGCCCGTATTATCGCTTGCTGAGGTAATATCCCTCGCTTTCCCCTGTGCATACTCTGCATCAGGCGCGTCTGTGTTACTAGGGTATTTCGCGTTATAATCAATTGCCATTGTTTTTCCATCTGAATTTTGGGATGATTAAACCCGCAGGCCCTTTCCTGCCGCTGTGTTCGTTGTCAATATGAAAGTAGCTATCATGGAACAAATCATTAATACTATCACCTACTTTAGTAGCTTCAGCTAGATGGCGTGTTATATCGCACACAGGATCAAGCATCACTACCGTTTTCCCTTGATTGTTATTCGCGGTAAAAGGATGCGGGACATCATTCATAAAAGCGTTTTTAATATCTTGCGTTATTTCTAGCATTGTGCCTTTTGTATCTTCTAAAATATCAACAGCTTCATCCCTAGTTCTAGGATCTATTAACATTCTTTTAACATCCTTACCTTCAAGAAAAGCTTTCTCTGACCGACTTATGAATCTATAGCCTTTCCCATTCTTGTACTCTGTTGCTCTTTGAAAATCGGTATGCCAGGGGGCCTCCTCTGCTGAAGATACCGATACAATATCGCCGGTGACATTATCGATAAGCGCAAAAATAAAAAGAGGTATATTCCCATCTCCAAGATCATAAGGGGGTGACGCCTGGACATAACGAATGTATGAATATACTGTGCCTGACCCGCCGGGATCAAGTTCCAGTAGGAGTCTATAAGATGTAGTTGTAGCATAGGTAAGAGACCCTGGCATCCTAACGACCGCTGCCCTGTTCGTGGCAGCTGAAAACTTAGTTCTAGGGTGAAAGGCATAGTTAGTGTTTGTGGGGTTTACTAAGACCTGTGAGGTAGCGCTACTTTCAACAGTCGCGGTATTCAGCTCCGCTTGGCCTACTGCCGCACTATCTATCATAGCCTGGACTACATAGTCATTGGCTAGAACAGGAGCGCCAGCCGCTTTTTCGGTTATGGCTATAGGGTTGTCTCTTATCAATGTAAAAAGGGCGCCAGTGCCTGGGCTTTCTGGATCGATATCGCTATCTGGTATAGTTGTATACGTTGTCATAACTCTATTTCCTCAAACCGCCTGGATATTGGAAAGCCGCAAAGAACTCTATACTTGTCTTTAAATGGGGCGACTCCCTCGCAAATCTCTACCAGACCTTTTGAATGCTCGCAATCTGCGCAAGCATTTTTTACGCTAACTTGCTTGAACCCTTTCTTCGGACAAGGAATAAAGACATTATTTGGGATTTCTATCGTTTTCATATTATTTTGTAAGGCCCCCCGCCGTCTGAAAAGTTACCGCTATTTGGTGAAATAAACCCATAAGATGATTTTTGCTCTTCTGTTGCGCTTGAATAATCAGGCGTTGAGTTCGGCGCTATAAAGAAATACCTGCCGCTAAAATTAACCTCTATTGTATCATATTGAATCGTGCCAGCTTTTATTTCGTCATGGCTTAGTACCTGCATTCGGGTTTGCTTTCTAGCGCCGAACTGATCGGAAATATACTTTGTGTTAATTAAAAAATGGTCGCCTGTTTTTAAATCATCGTCTTTAACATCTAAACAAAAGCTTATTTGCTTTCTGTTTTTAGAATCCCTGCCTAAAAGGCGGCCTGATGATTGGATGGCTAATGATGCTGAATCTGTCCACCTGCTGTATATCTTTTTAATTCTTTTATCGCCGTACTTATTATCGCTTTCTGCATCTGCATCGATTGTTATTTTTACTTTCTGCATGTTGTCAGAGTCAAATCCCTGAGAATGGTCTATCGGCGCATAGAAAAACCAAACTTGCGTGACTCTGTCTTTTACATTTTCAGATACTTTAACGAGAGTATTTTTTATATGCGACTCGTCATTGTATTCTGCCTCAGAGGTATTAATTGCTTTCGGGATTATTGATGACAGCTTTATCTCCTGCTCTGTATCGCTCCACCAAACATCTATTAAGAACTGCTCTGTCAATTCTTCTATTAATTCTTGGACACCTGTTGGCTCGCTGATAATGGCTGTGAGTTTTGTTGTTGATAAATATTTATCTCTCTCATTGTCCCAGTCTGTTGTATTTATAAATGATGAACTCACATCAGTAAAATCAGTTAAAAGCTCGCTAATGATATCAACAACGTTTTCACTGCTCCAGCTTTTGCACAGTTGCACTTTATCCCCAATCTCTGCGTTTGCATCGGTGCTACCCCATTCCCCGCCTGTAACACCTGTTAACGTGTCAGTAGATACGCCCGTAAAACTTAGTATGTTATCATTTATTCTTACTTCGCCGCTTGTGCCGTATTGCGCGCCCTCACCTGTGCCTAAAACTATGGTCGAGTCGCCTGCGGTGTATGCTGTAGATAAAGCACCCGTGCTAACATCAGGGCATTGTGAGCGCTCATTGTCTGCCAGTTTTAACGGGTCTTTGGCGACAATCGTGAATTGGCCTTTACCATCAGGCCCACTCATGCTATCAATAACGTATTGCCGGGTTATAAAATCGTTAACCAGATCGCTATTCTCGTAACCTGTTTTAATCCTAATAGTTCGCCCTGCGTAAAACGGGTTTCTAGCTTTTAACTTAGTAAAATAGGTGCCTTGGTCTTCCGGGTTGTAAGTTCGTGTTGAAACATAGGGGTCTACGCCTCGGTCGTGATGAGTGAAGTCAGTTAACGTTATAGTTACTTTAGCCCGATAGCCTAGGCCCTTGCCAAGCACGATTTTTGTTGGCGCACTGGATATTTTCTCTAATGTTGGGATACCCTCAATCGCTGGGTCATTGTTTTCTTTGCTTTTAAACGTATGGGTTTTGTCAGTTGAATCTTTTGTATAATTAGCAGAGTCCTGACATGTTTGCCTTGTATTAAAGCATTCGCTGCCTGCCGCCCCCGATGCTGTGCAAGGGGATGTTCCATAAGTTAGCGAGCATTGATCTAGGTCTATCTCTACAATAGAAACAGGTATTTTGCCTAGCTTTGTTTTTTCAGTTGAGTACGTCAATCTCTAATACCGTTAAGCTTAAGCGTGGCTTTCATCAGCGCATGATGTGTATAGCCTGGCATGTCTTGCTTTTGCTCTGGATAAATATATAAAACATCTTCTGGGTAGTTGTCTAAATCCCATGAAAAAAAGGCCCCAGGCGTGGACTCAAAGTGCTGGATAATCGGGATTATAGTTGTTCGTACTTCCGAAGGACTTAAATAGGACTGGTCTAATTTAAAATTTATCGGCTTTCTTTTAGTTGTGTTTCCAAGAGGTATGCCGGTTTGGCTTATGTTGATTTCGCTTTCATAGGGCTGATATGTCCCTGGCGTGAAAGGCCACCTTAACCCGTCTGGTAGTTGAGTGATTTCACCAAACGCTATCATTCCAATTTTGGCATCCACCGTGCAGTTTGTTAGCTCAATTTGCCAGTCGTCCGCGCTAACTCCTGTGAATTTACTAAAAAGCACTTCTGTATCTGTTGGGGTATGTGTAGCAACCGTTGTCCATGGCCCTCCGCTCCCCGCTGTGGAATATTGTAACTTTAACGTTACCCCTTCAGCACCGAGATTATGACCATATACTCCGATATAATCCGCCGTTACACCTGATGCAAAAGCGACCTTGAGCGTTTCCGTTCCTGCTGAGCCTGGCTTCCAGAAATCAAATAATTTCCAATCGTAACAGTTCTCTTTTTCGTATCCAGTGGCCTCATTGCTTGCCGTAGTGCTTGTGGCTGAGTCAAATAGATTCTTATAGCCTATGTATGCTGTCATGGCTGGCCTTCTTTATTGATGGCTTCTATTAGCTCAAGCACTGCCGCCGGGTCATAAATACTTGCCTCAATAGTTATTGTGATTTCTTGCATCATGCCACATCCACCCTGAGCGCCACGCCGTCACCGACTTCATCGTTAATGGTTTCTATAAGCTCCCTTACCGCTGAGGCATCATATATGCCGCTATTAATGGTGATGCTCACTTGTTGGGGCGTTGGCTGTTCTGTTTGTTGATCGGCTATGCTAACAACGTTTGTTACCCCTGTCCCTGCAAAACTTGGCGCAAGAGAGCCACCGGCACTACTGCCGCCACCGAATGATTGAGACTTGATAGCAGCAACTTGAGCTAAACCAGCTGCAAGAGTAATAGCGGCCAGCGGTGGGCCAATTATTGGGCCTAATTTCAACGCAGCCGCTACCCCTTCATATGTGCTTATGGAAGCATTGGCTATGCCAGCAATCTGGTTAATTCTAAACAACGCTTTGTTTTCATTTGCCACGCCTGCAGTAATATTTGCAAGCATACCAAACACTGTTTTAGCTTTTGCTTTAAGTGATAAGCGCTCGAATTTTTCTCTATCCGTTAAGCCTTTTTTCTCAATTTCTGACAGTTGGGCTTGAAACTTTTCCTCAAGCGCTAATCTTAAGCCTTGCGCGGCTTCTTCACTTAAAAGTTTATTCTCAAGTGATGTGTTTATTATTTCTTGTCTGCGCTCGTTGGCTGCTTCAAGTCGCTCTAGTTCTGTTAATGAAAATTGTTCAACGGCTTCTAGTTCTTTTTCTAGGGCTGATCTCTTGCTTTCCGAAAGACCACCGCCTGTTCCTAGTCCTGTTGTCGGCTGAGCAACGCTTGCTTGTGGTGAGGATTCTGCTTGGTCATACAGAGAACGGCCTCTTGCATCAAATATTGCCGCTTCTTCCCGCTTTAATTGCTCAATGCGAGCTTTTGACTCTTTGATGATCCGGTCATTTTCTTCAGTGTTTACAAATAATCCTAGGAACTTATTTCTATTTTGTAAGCTGCTTATTGTGCTTTCAAGATCGGCAATTTCGTTTTCTATTGCGTCAACATCAGCGCCGAAGCCCTTCGCGCCTGCTGCTATCTCGCCAATTGTCTTTGCAAATGACGCAAGGTCTGATATGCCCTTTGCTGCTGCTCCGGCAATGCTTATGATGCCGCTGGTGAATGTTTCAAACCCGGCTTTAGTCTTAGGGTCTTGCAGTATTTTTGTTAAGCCCTCGATTTGTTTTGTAGACTCGCCTAAATTATCAGACTCTAATAAGTCGCCAAATGCGTTCTTTAAAGACGTTAAAGCTCCGCCAAAAGTATCTCTAGCCGCAACCGCAGCACCGCCAAATTCAGTTTGCAATTCCTTTAGGATGATTTTCTGAGCGCCAGCCACATCACCGGTCTCAGTTAATGATTTTATTAAATCCTTCTGGTCATCAGTAAACTTAACCCCGACTCGACTCAATGCGGTTAGGCCAACCACCGGGTCATTCAAGGCTTTGCCAACTTGCAGGGCGCTGGATTTTAAGTCTTGCCCCATGGCAACGGACATGTCCAAGATGATCTTTGTGGTGTCCTCAAAAACATCATCACCCTTTTTGATACTGGTGAACGTAAGCAATAGGTTTTGCATGCCTATTATCGCTTCATCCCCAAAGGTAGTCACATCTTGCAGGCTTGCCGCCATGCCGCTGACTTCTTCTGCTGTGAGGCCTGCCGCACCACCTGTTGATTTAAGTCGCGCATCTAATTGGCGTAGTGCGTTCTCTTGCTCTATTGATGCCCTGGTTACAGCACGAAATGCCAAGCCAGCAGCCGCCACCCCCGCCAATGCGCCGAAGGAAATCTGAACGTCTTTAAGGGATTTCTTTGTTTTACTGGAAAAATTCTTTACTTTTCGTTCTGATTTATCAAGCTCGCGGTGCAGTTTGCCGTTTTCGGCTTCAAGTCTTACAACAAGCTTAGCTAGTTTTTTGTCTGCCATTATTTTTTAGCTCTAGCGTTTAAAGCCGCCATTGTTTGCCGGATATTGGTCTTTCTGATATCGCTTGCATCCTTATACATAAAATCTGCTACCTTCGCCGCTGGCTGTCCTTTCCCCCTGTTTATGTTGACCAGTAATGCGCATAATAATGCTGCATGATAATTATCTCTTTCTGCCCCAAACGGTTTTTTATTGTAGTAAGCAATCCACCTCTGGAACTCTCCCTCTGTCATTTGGACAGATAAATTGCCCGTCGTCATGCCTAGCTCAATAGCCAGGTCATGCAAAAAAACCTCCCTAGGGCTTAGCTCTTTTTTTGATCGTACCCTGAAAGTCTTGTGATGATATCATCTATCTTCTGTGATAACTTTTTAGGCCATTTTAAAATAGCTTCAATACTTTCTTTTTCATCGCCTTCAAAATCACAAGCAACATGAATTGCCCAAGCTGCCGCTTTAGCAGCATCGCTCTTTAACGATATTACAAGCTTGTTGTGCTCCTCATGCGTTAAGCCTCTAACGGTAATAGTCTGCCCGTTTGGAAACTCAAAATCTTCTGTGTCACAGTTTGCTATACCAAAATCTGAAGCTTTCATTGCTACCCCTTATATTATTGTAACCTGCATGTTTGGGCTTACTGTCTCAGATAGGATTTCTCCAATATCTGGGTTGATTTTACCAGTGTTTATCTGAGTCTTCTGGGCACTTGACGCATGCTTAGCAACGTACCGACGATATCGCCGCTTGTCTACCTTGCCGTCAATCTTTAGCGTTCGCCAATTTAAACCGCGCAGAGCTTTAAAATAAGCTAACTGTTGAACCAGTTGCACGAATTCAACAGGGTCTCTTATTGACTTGCTCCTTTCTTCAAGAAGCTCAATTTTTCCAATAACTTCTTTGATCATAACATCACGTGCCTTTTTTCGAGCTTCCATTTTATTCATAATAACCCCTTTAACGGTTTGTGTTACGTTACTGTAATATCACCAGTGATTTTTAAAGCAAATGCTAATGTGTTTTTGTCCCCGATTGCTGGCGTGATTGTCCAGCTCAAAGGCACTACAGCAAAAGCATAGTTATTTGTAGTGGTGCCATCGGTTAATTCCATCTCAATGTTTCGAGTTGTCTGCGCGTCGACATCCGCTATTAAAGCTTCTTGAGTCGCATTCCCTAACAAATGGTTGCACTCAACTGTAATTTCAGCGCCATCAGCTAGAGTATTTAGAATATATTCCTTTGCTGTTGAGTCAAAATTACTGACTTCAATTTGTTCGTTGGTTTTAGACAAACCCGATACGCTGTAAGTTTCGGCAAGCGTTGTGAATGCCTCAGGCCCGCCTCCGTCTCCTACTGCAAAATCAACTCCGCCTGAATATGCTGCTGTCATGGTCTTTACTCCTAATCTACGTGGTTAATTAAAAATATTCTCGATGATCTATAGACATCAATGCCATCATCGTACAATTCCAAATAGGAATCTTGTTCTATGCTATAAATAACGTTCCCGCTTTGCGTTCCTCTGTAATTATGTAAAGCATCAAAAACAGCCTGGCTAACCGCTTTAACTTCGCTATATGTGTCTGATATCGCGTCAATTGTAATGTTAGTTTGTGTAAACGCTTCGCTTATTGTGTCGTAGTTTGATCTTTTTTCAATGCCGTTATTTCTGTAAACAATAGCAGGTGTCTGGTAGTTTTGCGGCAATACCATCGGATAAATTTTTGTTGACACTAAAGCCGTTATACCTGCATCATTGCTCAACATATCAAAAATACTTTTCTCGATCATATTTTGTCAATCTTTTTTCTAAGCTGCTTTGAAAATTCATCTACAGTCTTGTTTTCAGAGCTTTCAAACACCCTGTTAAAAAAGTTTGTCCCTCTAATCTGGTAGGGCTTAATAGTTTTCTTTCTACCGTTTATTTTTCTTTTTGTTACTGTATAGTTGCCCTGGTCTAAAAACTGAATACTATAAAATGCTTCAGGGTTTTTAACCCCTATCGAAACAGTTACACGTCCGCCTGCGGAAAAAGTCTTTTTTGACAAACTACGCTTTGAAAAACCTGGCGCTACCAGCCTGCCTTTATATGTTCTGTGCAAGTCCTTACCAACCGGAGCCGCTGCTTTGATCTTTCTTACCACCGGGTTAACCGCCGCACTAGCGGCCTGCTTCATTACCTTTAAACCCGTGGCTGTTTCAAGTTTTTCAAAGTCTTTTATTAGCGCGTCAACACCTATTAGATCCATCAGTCAACATCCTCAAAGGCCATCAAAATAAGCTCTGCACATTTGCGCTCATTGGGTAGAATCACCGACACTATATTATAATACCGTGTACCAAATTTAACCCGCATTTTATTGGTAATGCCTTCAGCGTATCTTAGCCGTATCCTAGTGCTTACCTCTGCATGCCGACTATCTTGAGCGAAATATTCACGCCCATTGATAGGCTCAATAGCTGCGCGTACATCGGTTAAATAATCCGACCATGTTTTTATTGCTTCCCCGTAATCATTTCGAGTTTCGGTTATTTTCTCAATGCTTATTGTATGTCTTAACCGCCCGGCTCTCATAAAGCGCTCTTCATAACGTATTCTCCGAGCAAGGCATCGGCACCCATAGGCAGCGTTTTACCTTCAATACCCATGGTTACTTGCTCTCGGTTTTCATACAAATGACCACACAAAAGCAAGATTGCCGAAATGATAGGGCTTGGCACTTCATCATAACCAGCCGTATAAACATAGGTTACGGCATTTTCTGTTGGCCTGATATTAGGATAAGTTTCGCCGTATGCCAATGTAATGCGCCCAGGAACCGAATAAATATCAACATCATAAACGTCTGTTGATAGCGTTTGCGTGTTCCCGTCTACATCCTGATATGAAACAGAGGTAACGCCCAGCAGAGGCGGGTGCTTAAATTCATGCTCGTATTCAAACTTTCTCACTCTTTCTGTGTAAGTTCGTTCGATAAAGGCGCGCTTGGTTATACTTTCCGCCCATTTTGTCGCTGTTGGAATTATTACCTGACCTATGTAATTATCATCATCAGTTGAGGTTATGCACAAGTGGGCCTTAACATCACTCAACGTTACTGGGTACGTTCCTGCCTCTGTAGATATTACAACTGACATATTTAATCTCTTAAGCGGGTCTACCGAAGCAAACCCGCTATTTTTTACTACACTATTTCATCAACTGTGGCTGCATCTGTTTCAGGCGCATAGGCTGCGTCAAATCCTAAAAGGACGCCTCCGACATCGCTGGTAGCCACGGCAACGGTCATTGATAAACGAATATGCGTGAAGTCATTAGCAATATCTAAATCATTCTCGCTTATGTTTATAATGACCTGCTTGTCGCTGTCAGTGCCTGCTTGGGTTAACTGAGTGATAGCCTTACCGGTAATGTCTTTTGCACCTGTTCCGCTGGAGTCTGTCGCCTGCTCGATTTTAGCATCAAGCGTTGCAGAAGAACCAAGGGTTCCAGCCATAACAATGGCCATGGCATTGGCAAAGTCACTCATAGAGACCCAGCCGGTAGTGACCGTGCCTGCGGCGGTTGCATCTGGGTCAATGACGCCCATCACTAGAGCGCGGTCTGAAGGTAAAATATTTGAATTCATTTTTATTTCTCCGTTGGGGCTTTCGCCCCGTTATTTATTAAGATCGCACCGCTAATGTAACAAAAGCTGATCGGGTAGATGAGCCGTTACTGGGTGAAACTGGAGCGGATTGATAGGGCTGCCCGCCAATTCGGAAAGTCCAGCGAAATGCCTGAATTCCATAATCAAAGTACAGATGCATGCTGGAGTCAGCCTGGACGCCACCTTTGCGCGGTGAGTAGTATCCCATTGGGTCAATAAATTCAATATCGCCTTTATCGCCTAATGTTTTACACTGATCACTGAACAGGATTGGGCGCCCAAACAAGAACCCGCCTGGCGCGCCTACAATGCCGTTACCTGGTGGTGTCCAAACAAGCTGGTTCCCCAGGGTCATGGTTGTAAGCTGTGGCAACACGTCTTGATTCATCAGCCAGACCGAACGACCAGGGTTAGTTGATCTGGCATACATTTTAGACACGTTATTAGCGTTAACAGTGTCAGCACTTTGGCTAGTTTCTTTGGCTACTGTTACCAGCGCGCCTGAAGAAAAGAACCCCTGAGGCTGTCCTGCACCCGTTCCATAATGAATAGCTTCGTTTGCTTTCCAGTTGATAGCCCGTGCCGCACCGGTGGTTAATCGCGAGTTAAGCCGTGGGCTGTCTTCTAAAAGCTCATCAGTGGCAAGGCAAAATGCATACAGCTTGTGCAGTTTCACATCGACCAAGTTGGTTTCAAGCTCGCTAGGCGTAAACTGAGAACCTTCAGCCGCCCAATTAGCTTGGATGCCTGTAGCCCCCCAGGGGGTAGATTCATCGGCCACAATTTGGACTTGGTTTGAGTTAGTAGGCTCATTATCAACCATCGACAAAAGGTCAGGCTCATTAAAAACAAGCTCAAAGATTTCATTTTTAAACTGAGCTGGCACTTCATAGCCTTCCGTGCTGCCGCCTTCTTTATGAAATCCGGTAGGGGCACCCAATATTTTCAAGCGGTCGTCATTTGACGCGCCCGGATCGTATTGGTTTTTAACAGCCATTGCCATGTCAGCTAAGTTATCAAACCCAGCTTTTGGGTCTTCCTTAGCATTGTCTTTAACAACAACATTCTGCACTTTGCGCCCTTCGCCTTCGGCATCTTTAGCAACCTGGGCATTAAAACGCTCTACGCGCTCAATGTTAGCTGTTACAGTCAATGCCTGGGCTTCAAGCTCGTCAAATTTCTTTGAATCTTCCTCGCTCATTTCATCAGCTTCAATAATCGCTGACATGTCGGCCTTAAGCTGCTTTAATTCAGCTAGCAATTTTTCTAATTTATTCATAATCATTCACCTAATTTATATTTTTAGCTTTTATTCAACTTAGGACTAAGCAAAAGTTAGATTCTTATACCTTGCGCGAGCTTTTCTTGTGCTCTGCATCGGTTGTATTTGTTTTAACGTCTCATCTATTGATTTTATGCCATCAATTAAACCGCTCTTTACCGATTCGTCAGCAAAGAACACGCGCCCATCAGCCAGGGTGTCGAGGTTTTTAATGTCACGACCACGCTCAATAACGCTCATAAAGTCATCAAAATACCCGTCAACAATGCGTTGGAATTCTGCTTGTTGAGCCTCGGTTACTTCCGTACCCTCAGCACCGGCGCTTTTATGTTCGCCGGTATCGATTGGGATGGCTTTAATCCCTAGTTCGCTGAAATACTCGCTGTAGTCATACAGCATGATTCTTGTGCCAATAGAGCCTATTAAATCCATCCTGTTTGCATATATTTTACTCGCTCCGGCCGCTATGTAATACCCGGCACTGGCCAGCATCCCGTCAACGTGTACTGTGATAGGTTTTGACTGGTTAATTCTGTGTACGGCATCGCCAACCTCAGCAAGTCCGTCAACACTGCCGCCGGGCGTGTCCATAACCATGATAATGTTTTCAAT
>AZIB01001749.1_pt1 | contig 13519 bp, 16 predicted proteins | sample 359021 | NCBI WGS metagenome assembly AZIB01 (sample SAMN02429711, study PRJNA222659) | marine sediment metagenome | biome: Sediment sample; isolation source: sample MGS-HAV from oil contaminated site at the Gulf of Genoa where a Haven... | place: Italy: Haven | collected 2011-04-11 | depth 78 m m | reverse complement strand
GTTTTGATTCCGCCGCGCGGGCCTCGCACAAAAAGCGACCTATTAACCATAATTAACTACGGCTTAACTCTGTGTTAACCTTCTCGCATGGTTCAGAAATTAATTAGCAAGGCAGAATTTAGCAGGATTGCAGGTGTTAGCGGCGCAGCAGTGACTAAGGCGTGTAATAAATTTTTAAAACCGGCAATGGTTGGTAAGCGCATAGACGCGGGTCATACTTTGTCACTTGAATACTTAAAAAAGAAGGGTAGATCACTGCCTGATGATAAAGCGAAACCCGCCTATGTTAGGGGCGCTGCGGCTGCAAAAGAAACGAAAAAACGAGAAGCCGCTAAAGACGACCAGATACTAGAGTTTCCAGCAGACATACAATCGTTTGCAGATATGACGCTCAGAGAGTTGATAGATCGATTTGGTACAGACGCCAGATTTGTTGATTGGCTGAGTGCTACTCAAAAGATCGAGGCGATTAACGAAAAACGATTAAAAAATGCTGCTACAGAAGGTGAGCTTGTCAGTCGTGAGCTTATCAGAGTCGGAATAATCGAACCCATAGACGCATGTCATATTAAATTACTTACCGATGGCGCCAAGACAATCGCCAGACGTGCCACAGCCATGCACTCCGCAGAAAAACCGCTCGAAGACATCGAAAAGTTTGTCAAAGACCAGATAACCAGTTTTATTCGTCCAGTTAAGGCTAAGGTCGCTAGGGCGTTGAAAAATGCGTAAAATCGACAACATCGGCGCTGATTGGGTAGTCGATGAAGTCGAGGGGATGACTGACGAAGTCATTCACGTAACGCCAAGCCAGTACAACGAAGAAAACCGATATTTGCCTGAATCGGTAACGTCAATCCCTGGTTTTATCAGGTACGACGTAAACCCTTTCATGCGCGAGATCGTTGATTGTTTCGACATAGACAGCCCTGTTCGTGAAGTGAACCTGAAGAAAGGCGTGCAGATAACGTACTCCACGGTACTTGAATCAGGTGCGTTATATTTTATGGGCCACGTTAAAACGCTCCCTATCATGTATTTAACTGCTGATAAAGAACTTGCCTCGGCACGTATAGAAAACAACTTCCTTCCAATGCTCAACCATTCCGACCTCGGCCACATTATCAGGTCCAGCGACGAGGGTAACAGCCGTAAAACTGGTAAAACTGCAAATCACCTACAATTTGAGGGCGGCGGGTATTTAGTCCCGTTCGGTGCTAAGAACGCCGACAAGATGCGCTCGTATTCTATTTGCGTAATGCTGAAGGACGAAATTGACGCATGGCCCGACACCGTGGGCAAGGACGGCGACCCGGACGCGCTCAGTGACGATCGCTGCTCTGGGTACTGGGAGCGTCGAAAGATATTTCGCGGATCGACTCCGCTGATAAAAGGTTCGTCAAAAATAGAGCAGGCGTATCTGCGCGGGGACCAGCGAAAGTACAACGTGCTTTGCAAGTCGTGCAGCTTCCCACAAGAGCTGCGATGGTCAACGGTAGATAAAGAAACTGGCGTTATCGGTGGGTTTCAGTGGGAACTAGATAACGACGTTTTAGTTTTGGAATCGGTTCGGTATTGTTGTGCAAATTGCGGAACAGCTCATCTTGAGCACGACAAAGAGCGGTTATTTTCAGGAGATCACGGGGCGCACTGGCTGGCGACTGCCAGACCCGTGGAGCCGGGGATACGTTCTTACCACATCCCAGCGCTGTACTCCCCTATCGGAATGCAGCCGTGGTACAAGTGTGTTAGCGCATATCTCCGAGGTTTCGATCCAGTAGAAAAGAAAGTCAAAGACATAGGTAAATATCAAGTATTTTACAATAACATACTAGCCGAGCCGTTTGAGATTTTGGGCTCTAAAATTCGGTTTACAAGCGTATCGTCGCACCGTCGAGCTGCGTATCGGCTGGGTCAGATACCGAACGAATACGCGACTAAAAATAGCGGTTCCCCTGTTTTATTCATAACCTGCCAAGTCGATGTACACAAACAAAACCTAGCCGTTAGCGTCATGGGCTGGTGCCGCGACGCAAAACCGTATGTTATCGACTATTGGCGCTTTGAAGTCGAAGGCAACGAAGACGACTGCAGCGAACTAACCAGTCCTGTATGGGGTCGCTTACGGGAACTCATCGAAGAAAAGGAATATGAGGCGGACGACGGTAAAAAGTATCGCATAGCCCTGACGCTGGTCGATGCTGGCTACGCTAATGACACCGTCACGACGTTCTGTTCTGACTACGCGTCAGGAGTTTACCCAATTTTAGGGCGTGATCGGCCCGCTAAAAACCAGACCATAAAAGAATTTGCCGAATTTACCACCCAAGCAGGGACTATCGGCTATCGGATTTTGGTTGACCACTACAAGGACAGGTTGGCCCCCGTACTCCGTCGAGAGTGGGAGGAAGGCGCAGGCGAACAGAAGAAATACCACTTCAATGCGCCTGTAGACATATCCGATAAACAGCTCAAAGAACTTACCATAGAATCGAGGCGCGAGCGTTTAGATGAAAAAGGGGTCGTGTCGTATTTCTGGTACAGGCCAGGTAACGCCCGCAACGAATTATGGGATCTGCTTTGTTACGGCCATGCTGCCGTCGAGATCATGGCGTGGGCTATCTGTATACAGCATTTCGAGCTGGATACCGTAGACTGGCCGACATTTTGGGACTATCTCGAAAACGATAAACTTTACTACACCGATTAAACCCGTATACTGATCTTTAAATAACCATGAGTGGCGATAATGGACCGTACTTTCATCCAAGGCCGAATCGATGCGACTAAAGTGCAAATCGTAGCATACGAAGACGCTGCGGCAGCTTTAGCGACCGGCGTGCAGTCGTATACGCTCGACACGGGCCAAAGCCGCCAGACAGTTACCAAGCTAGACATCGGCGCATTGCAGAGAGCCATCGACTCGCTGTACAACCGATGCGCCACATTAGAAGCTAGGCTCAACGGCAGCGGCACAGTAACAGCGAGGCCGGCGTGGTGAAGATATTTGGTTTTGAATTTGGAAAGAAGCCCGCTGCTGACGTAGTGGCAGTCGATAATCTAGAACCTTTCGCGTATGCGGGACAAACCTCCCACTCTCCATGGGCAAACTCCATATTCGACGGCGGCAAGTTTTTCGGCGGCTTCGGCGATACTCAGCTCCAAGACGTTGACTATTGGACACTTCGCGCCAGATCAGCACAACTATTTAACGAAAACTTGTACGCTCGCGGCATTATCCGCAGACTTGTTACCAACGAGATTAATACCGGGTTAAACCCCGAGGCCTGCCCAGATGAAGCTATTCTCGGCGTCAAAGACGGGAGCCTTAACGACTGGACCGAAACCGTCGAAACCCGTTTCGGTGTTTGGTCAAAAGGCCCGCAGCTATGCGATTGGAAAAAGAAGCTAACATTCGGCGCACTTCAACGTGCGGCACGTATGGAAGCGCTTATCGACGGCGACGTTCTCGTTGTCATTAGGCAGTCACAGCAAACTAAACTTCCGATGGTGCAGCTCGTTAGCGGGAGCAAAGTCCGCACCCCGTTAGGTGGGTCGGAAAATTTACGCAAAGGCCACAAGATACGCCACGGTGTAGAGATCGACAAAGTAGGTCGCGTGGTGGCTCATTGGGTTACTCAAGATGATGGCGGGAGCAAACGTATGCCGGCGGTTGGTGAAAAAACAGGCCGCAGAATATCGTGGCTACTGTACGGCACCGACAAACGCCTAGACGATTTACGCGGGCAGCCATTACTGGCTAACATAATGCAGTCTCTCAAAGAAATAGACAGATACAGGGACTCTACCCAGCGCAAAGCCGTTATCAACTCGACAATGGCTATGTTTATTGAGAAAAACGACGACAAGCCTGGCACACTACCCGTAACTGGCGGGGCTGTTCGCAGAGACCAAGCAACCACGACAGACAGCAACGGCGCGACGCGTAGCTTTAACGTGGCGAGCCAGATACCTGGCACTGTCGTCGAAGAATTGCAAACCGGCGAAAAACCCCACCTTCTAGGGGGGCAGGGAACCGACGTAAATTTCGGTACGTTTGAAGAGGTCATTATTCAGGCAGCCGCGTGGTCGGTAGAAATACCCCCCGAGATACTTCGATTGTCCTTCTCTAACAATTACAGCGCCAGCCAAGCAGCTATCAACGAATTTAAAATCTCTATTAACCGCCTGTGGGGTGATTTTGGCGAGACATTTTGCACCCCTATTTACATCGAATGGTTAATTAGCGAGACACTACTACAGAAAATAACAGCGCCCGGTCTCCTTCAGTCGTGGCGCAACCCTAAAGAGTACGACAAATTCGGCGCATGGACTGCTACCGATTGGTACGGATCAATTAAACCGTCTACCGACATGCTAAAACAAGCCAAAGGCTCAAAGCTGCTAGTCGATGAGGGCTGGTCTACTAACGCCCGCGAAGCCCGGATCACTACCGGCACGAAATTTGCCAAGAACATTAAGCGGCTTAAGCGCGAAAACGAACTCAAAGTCGAAGCGGCCCGCCCCCTCGCCGAATTTAAACAAGAATTTGGCGAAGCGCAAGCCACCGACGCGCTCGAAGCTCTGGACAACGTAGAAGAGATCGAAGCAATGCTAGACGACTACTTAGAAGAAAGGGCCGCAGCCAATGTTAGCTAAGCTGACCAAGGCGTTCTGTCTGTTGCGGGACGAAGTATCAGCGATTAAAGGCGACGTGCAACGCGTAAGCAGAGTCCGCCAGGTCGTGCAGCACGGCAAAGACGGGAAAACCCTGCGGCGCGTCATAAATAGCTTACAGGGCGGCCGAAACGTAGGGTATTTCGTAGTCTCGGATCACGTGCATCTTAACCAAAATGACTACGTCAAGTTGCAAGTCGCCAACACTACGAGCACGGCAGACGTAACCGCCGAGCTGGATTCGTTTTTCAGCGTACGCGCTAGGTAGTGGACGAAACGGAGAATACCCTATAATATGAGAATATTAGGAGAATTACATCCATGTGGCTACTAGAAACCAGCGTCTACCAATCGATACAGCAGGCGTATGACTCAGGCTTTACGCCCTCGGTTGAGCAGCTAACACAATTTGAGGCGCGGTTCGGCGGCTCTGGCTCTGGACAAAACAGATTACTTACTGTAGCAGGCGATAACGCGGAAGTAGCTATCAGCGGCGTTATTACAAAATCCCCCGACTTTATGGCCATGATATTTGGCGGCGGAAATACGACGTATCCCGATATCATCGGCGCAATTTCGACAGCAGAACAAGACGATACCGTAAGCAATATCACTCTTGCAATAGATAGTCCAGGGGGCCAGTTTGACGGTCTGTTTGATACTCTGGCGGCTATTCAAACGGCTAAAAAACCAATCAAAGCTATTATTTCCAACGTCGGAGCCTCTGCAGCGTTTGCTATTGCGAGTCAAGCAGATGAAATAGTTGCGTCTAACATCGCAGCTCGTATCGGGAGCATCGGGGTAGCCGCGTCTTTCTATGTGTCAGATCGGGAGGTAACGCTCACCAGCTCTGACGCACCTAAGAAACGCCCTGACGTAACCACGACCGAGGGCAAGTCTATGGTTCTGGAAGAACTTGACGCGATGCACGAAATTTTTGCCGAAGCTATCGCCGCAGGGCGGGGGACTACAGCAGATAAAGTTAACGCAGATTTCGGGCAGGGCTCTACAGTTCTGGCGAATGAAGCATTGAAGCGTGGCATGATTGACGCGATAGCGGCTCCGTCGCTTAAAGCGGTTAAGAGTGCCAAAACAACCACCGCCACTAGCGGGAACCAACCGGAGGCCAATAATATGGACCTTAAAACATTACAGGCCCAGCACCCCGAAACTTTCGCGGCGGCGGTGCAACAGGGTACAACAGAAGAACGCGACCGTGTTTCAGCGCATTTAATTATGGGTGAAACGTCGGGCGATATGAAGACCGCGTGTTCAGCTATTAAAGACGGCTCTGCTATGACGTCAACCTTACAGGCCACTTACATGGCTGCAGGCATGAACCGCAGTGACGTAGATAGTCGCCAGGAAGATGACGACGATGCGACTGCCGGTGACGGTGCAACGGCTAAAGATGAAGGAGATCAAGGCAGTGACGTAGCCAGCTTCATCGAAGCTAAACTCGGCATTGGGGAGGAGTAAACTACCATGGCTAACTTAACCACTACTAACGTCAATTTGGGTAGCATTATCCTAAAAAACGGCGAGTTTCGGGACGAACTTCTTACCTTCGTAGGTGCTGCTACCGTACTAGAAGGCACTATTCTTGCTCGTGATTCTGCTTCGCTAAAACTCGTCCCTTTCGTAAAAGGCGGCGTAGCTAACGAAAACGGCATCCCTAAAGCAGTCCTGACCTATGACGTAACCGCCGCTGGTGCGGGTGACGAAGCAATTCGAGACATGGTCACTGGCTCAGTACGCGCCGAGCGTTTGATCATCGACGCCGATGGCGACGCCAGTAACGTAGACGCTGCGGTTCTTGACCAGTTGCGCGACTATTCCCTCGTATCAATCGACGTTCAAGAATTAAACGTTCTTGACAACCAATAAGGAGCGCACGAGATGAGCGGTTCAACTACTAAACGTATGCTTAAAGCGTACCTTCAAATGGCGCAGCCAACGCTGTTCCTCTCTGGGTTATTTCAGAGCCCGCCCGAGAATTTCTATTCCTCGGAAGAGGTAGAGATCGATATCGTTAGAAGTGACGAAGACATCTCTATTGTGATTCAAGACCTCAGTACTGGCTATCGGATGAACTCCGAAGACCTGTACACGAACAAGGGATTCAAGCCCCCTATTCATAAGGAAGCGTTACCGATTAACTCGTTTGATCTGATCAAGCGTATGCCGGGGCAAGACCCGTTCAAGTCACCGGACTTTCGCGGTAATCTTACCTTACGTATGTTTAACGGCATGGTAAAAATCGAGCGTAAAATACGTCGAGCAATCGAGGTACAAGCGTCACAGGTTTTACAGACTGGCGTCGTAACGCTTACCGATAGTGCTGGCGTGGCGCTGTACACTCTGGACTACAAGCCTAAATCGGCGCACTTTCCGACGGCGGGTACTTCATGGGCTACGGCAACAGGTGCACAGAAACTGGGCGATGTCAGCAGCTTGGCGGAGGTGGTGCGAAATGACGGGCTATCTGACCCAGATCAACTGTTAATGGGTATTGACGCGTTCGAGAACTTTATCAGCGACGCAGACGTGCAAAAACGCTTTGATATTCGCCGCATGGATCTGGGCACTATCGCTCCGATGGAGATGCGTGGGAACGGCGGAACGTTTAGAGGAATCGTCGAGATAGGTAACTATCGATACGACGTATGGACGTATGGCGGTCGGTATAAACACCCGCAGACAGGCGTTAAAACTCAATACCTAGACCCAGGCAAGATTGTTGTTCGGGCGTCTTCCGGACGCATGGACGCCACTTTTGGCGCTATCCCTAACATCGGCGCGTTAGTCGGCGGACAAGCCAGTGGCTTACTGCCTGAGCTGCCAGGCCGTGTTAGTAACTCAGCAGGCGGTATGGATTTATTCACTAACGCATGGCTGTCCCAGGATGGCGAGTCTCTGTTCGGGGGCGTTGGCGCTAGACCGCTGATGATTCCAACAGGTATCGACACATACGGCTGCCTAAACACCCAGCTATAACAGTGACGCCGCCCTTCGCGGGGCGGCATTAAAACGAGGGTACGGATAATGCCTAGCAATGACCAATTAAAAGCCGACATAGCCGAATTATCGGAAAAACTCGGCATCGATACGCCGGACACATCGGAGCAAAATAACGCTCAAATGTCCGCGACTTTGAAAAAATTAAACACCCAGCAAGAAGCAGCTGACGCCAAAGCGGCGCAAGAAGCAGCTGACGCCAAAGCGGCGCAAGAAGCAGCTGACGCCAAAGCCAAGAAGCCGGAATTCTACGTTCTGGAGGGTCGTGCAGTTACCAGTAAGCGCGGAATCCGGTCAGACGGTGACGAAATTACGGTTAATGATCTGGCAGGCGGGAAACCCGCATTAACTGCTTTGATTAAAGCCGGTCTTGTAGCTAGAGGCTGAACGTGAGTCTTCGCCAGCAAGCAGAAACCGATCTCGCCGTCATTCTTGAGGATGACGTCGCAGGTTTCGGCTGGCCGGTGACAATCACAAACCCGGCGGGCAGTGCTCAATCGCTCGTCGGTTTTTCCAATGATATCGCGCAAGTAATAGACCCTGACACCGGACAAATCGTATCGGGTCGCACGGCTTCCGTGGCGTTACGCATATCGTCTCTACTTGCTGTGGGTATCGGCCTGCCGCAAGGCATAGCAGACGCGACAAAAAAACCGTGGGTCGTTACTTTCGACGACATAAACGGCAACAATTTCACATTTAAAGTTATGCAGTCTAACCCAGATAGGGCGCTCGGCATCGTGTCGTGCATTCTGGAGTTCTACCAGCCATGACTATCGCAGCACTTATCGACAAGCAGGATAACGTCGAAATAGTGCGCGACCAGATCGGCGCAATACTGACCCTAGAGGTCGCTAGCCAAATGGCGCTAGCCACTACGGCTGGCAAAGATCCAGACGACTGGAAATTGCGAATTTTTTCCGAACGGTCTAACCCGTGGGAACAGTTTTTAAACGATCAATCAGACATTAGCCCGATCGTCAACATGTGGTGGGACAATTCTAATTTTGACCCTAAAGCCAGTACAGTTGTCGAGCGGCAAAAATCTACCGGTGTATTTAACATCGACTGCTACGGGTATGGCCAAAGCGCCGACGATCCCATAGGAGGGCACGTTCCAGGGGACAGAGGCGCAGCTTTAGAGGCGCACCGTGCTGTCCGGCTGGTACGAAATATTTTGATGGCTGCTGAGTACACATACTTAGGGCTACAAGGGACAGTTTTCGGGCGGTGGCCACAAGCCATCACCGTATTTCAACCCCAGCAAGACGGCCAACAGGCCCAACAGATCGTTGGTGCGCGACTTGCTTTCCGTGTAGAATTTAACGAGTTTTCACCGCAAATACCGATGGAAACTCTGGAACTGCTCTCGGTTAAGGTAAACAGAACCGAAGACGGCCAGATAGTAGTCGAGGCCGATTATGATTATACGTAAGGAGATAACACCATGCCAATTAGCTCAGCAGTAGACGCCTCCGCCGTAGCCCGCGTGGTCGGCATCGAGACTATTTTTAAAGATTTACGTAGTGGCAGCATTCTGTACTTGCCGCAACGCGTGGCACTGATAGGGCAAGGTTCAACGACTTCAGCGTACGCGACCACGAAAGCGCGGGTGACAAGTGCGCTAGAGGTTGCCCAGACATACGGTTTCGGTTCTCCGTTGCATCTTGCAGCGTTGCAGCTACTCCCGACTAATGGCGACGGCATCGGGACTATCCCGCTGACTGTCTACCCGCTGGACGATGCGGGCTCGGGCGTCGCCTCCGCCGGAAGCATTACAATTACGGGTACGCCAACCGTGGCGGCCAGCTACATTGTCCGCGTTAACAATATTGACTCAGAGCCATTCGTAATAAACGTCGGCGACTCTGTTACTGTTGCCGCAGCCGCAGCCGCAGCCGCGATCGGCGCCACGCTAAACATGCCGGTAACGACCGCGTCCGCCCTGGGCGTAGTTACCGCCACGAGCAAGTGGAAGGGCCTTAGCGCAAATGACATCGTAATCGAGGTTATTGGTTCCACTACTGCCGGCAACACGTTTGGCATTACCCAGCCCGTAGGCGGCTTGGTAAACCCAGACGTTGACGACGCGTTAAATCAAGTCGGTGACGTATGGGAAAGCATGATTTTAAACTGCATGGATATCGCAGACACCGGGTCCCTGACTAAATACGCCACATTTGGCGAAGGTCGATGGGGTGCTCTCACCCGTAAACCTTGCGTAGTATTTACAGGCAGTACCGAGTCAGACCGTGCGACAGCAGTTACCGTGCCAGACGCACGGAAGACAGACCGCACTAATTCCCAGCTCGTTGCTCCGGGTTCAAACGACCTACCTTTTGTCGTAGCAGCTCGCCAGCTAGCACGTATCGCGGTGGTGGCGAACAACAACCCAGCCCACGATTACGGTAGCCAGAACGCTTCCGGATTAACGCCGGGAACAGACGGCGAGCAGTGGACGTATGTTGACCGAGACGCAGCGGTGAAGGCGGGCAGCTCAACAATCGAAGTCAAAGACGGCGTAGTGAACATAGCGGACACAGTGACGTTTTACCACCCCGACGGCGACCCTATTCCGGCGTACCGTTTTGTTGTCGATATCGTCAAACTACAGAATATAATTTTTAATCTGGACCTAATATTCGCAACGTCCGCATGGGGTGGCGCACCTTTGATCCCTGACAACCAGCCCACGACAAACCGCGACGCTAAAAAGCCCAAAGCGGCAGTTGCTGCGGTGGCGTCTATGCTGGATAGTTTAGGTCTCGCCGCTATCATTAGCGACCCCGAAACGGCCAAAGCGAATACCGTTGCTGAGATCGATACCGGGAATCCTAAACGGCTAAATCTGGTGACGACTGTTCAACTCAGCGGCAACACCAATATCATTTCCGTGGATCTGAATTTCGGGTTTTTCTTTGGAACTTCTCAGGTCGTAGCGTAATTTAAGGAGACAGACAATGGCGGCAATAGGCGGCAGTATTGAATCAGTGACTCTTGACGGTCGCAACTTTCCAGTTGCCGCTGATGCGGAGTCTAACCGTAAACTCGGCGGGTGGGAGAACGAAGTACAGAGTAACGGGGACAGCACAGTGCGGTTAATAAAGACCCGCGTCCCCCTGTCGGTTGGCGGTTTGACACTCGAAAACGACGACGATCGTGGCGACCAGGAGTTCTTGCAGGAGCTTTCTAATCGTAACGATTTTTTCCCTGTCGCCATTACTTACGCCTCCGGCCTAACATATCAAGCGACAGCGCAGATTGTCGGAGAGACGCAGTCGAGCAGCCAGAACGCCACCACGCAGGTTTCTTTGATGGGCCCAGGCATACTCGCTAAACAGTAATATAGACCGTAGGGCACAATGTCACGCGGGACGCCCTATCCCTATAGCTCAGCCCACACTGGGCGCGTGGCACCATACTTAAAATGGGGCAGTACGATGGAACAAAAAATAGACGCAGAGACCGCAGCAGTCGAGTTCGACAGATTTACCGACGCGATGGATCTCGACCTTGATACGACCGAAATGGACGCGGAAGATTTGACGGCGTTCAACAAACAAAAGAACCGGGTGATCCGTGCAATACAGGGCGGCAGTCTGGTTATCAACGAGAACGGAGAGGCGGTGTACACGCCTAGTCGTCCAGACTCCAAACACACAGATGCCATTACATTCCACGAGCGCACAGGCGCGTCTCTCATGGCAATGGACGGTAAGAAAAAAAACCATGACGTCGCCAAAACTTACGCGGTAATGGCAGATATGTGCAAGGTTCACCAAAGTGTTTTTGCTGGGCTGGTCGGTACAGATGTTAAAGTATGCGAGGCGCTTTTTTCGCTTTTAATGGATTAGTTCGGACGGAGTTAGTTCGGGCTGGCGCGGCATGGCGGCATAAAGACGGCGGGCACACCGCCGTGCCGGTTTACCGCGAGATGTTGTTACAGGTATGCCGGGACTACCCAGGACTACCCGACCCGCGAACACTTCTAGCTAGCGAAATCCTTTTTTTCTACGAAGGAGTGCGAGAAGAGTTAATTGACCACACTAGGCCGAGGAGTAAGTAGCGGTGGAACAAATAACGTTTTTACCTGACACACCGAAAAAAGGCAAAGCGCTTGGATCTAAGTACTATTTTACAGGCAAAACATGCAGCAAAGGTCACGTAGCTGAGCGCCTAGTGTCCACGCGGGTCTGTGTTGAATGCAATGCAGAACGTTACCGGCTTAACAGAATACAAATAACAGAAGATAGTAGAAAACGCTACGCTGATTCTATTCGATTAGACTCAGACCATAATAAGAAACGCTACGAATCTTCTCTGCAATCTCAAAAAACATACCGATTAAAAAACAAAGAAACCCGAAACCGGAAAAGCAAAGATTGGTACGCAGAAAACACTGAGTACGCAAAAGCGTATGCGGTAAGGTACCGCAGAACTTTTGACGTCAGCCTTCGCAGGGAACAAGGGCGAAAGAGCTATAGGCGCAACAAGGAAACTTTTATAGCGAATGCTGCGCTAAGGCGTGCGGCAAAGTTAGAAAGGACGCCTAAATGGCTGACAAATGCTGATAGAAAAGCGATCAGGGAAATCTACGCATTTTCTGCGGCTATCTCTAAAGTCACTGGGACCAGCCACCATGTAGACCACATAGTCCCGTTGCAGGGTGAGCTTGTAAGCGGCCTCCATGTGCCGGGCAATTTGCAGGTATTGACGGCGCAGGCCAATTTACTAAAATCTAACACGTTCGGCGGGGAGTGTCATGTCGGGACGGTTTAGTGTGGAGGCCGTATTCAAAGCCGTAGATCGAGTAACCGCGCCCGTTACGCGAATGCAGAACCGCGTCGGCAAGTTTACGCGCTCGATGGATCGGGGCCTCCACAAACTCAACCGTACCACTAACAAATTCGGGCGCGGCATTAAGCGCGGCGCTCAGATTGCCGTTGTCTCCCTGGCCCTTGTCGGCGGGGCGATGGCTAACGTGATAAGCACGGGCGCGGAGTTTGAACAAGCGCTCGTCAACGCCGCAGCCAAGTTTCCGGGCGAGATCCGGCGGGGCACAGAGGCGTTCAAATCCCTTGAAGCTGCCGCTCGACGTACTGGCTCCACGACTGAATTTACCGCCAGCCAATCCGCTCAGGCGCTAAACTTTCTCGCGATGGCAGGTTTTTCGGCCAAGGCGTCGATTGCAGCACTCCCCGCCGTTGTTGATTTAGCCACTACCGCGCAGATTGATCTCGCTACCGCTTCAGACATTGCAACCGATTCTCTGGGGGCGTTTAACCTCCTGTCTAAAGACGCGGTGCAAAACCAAAAAAACCTAACCCGTATCACCGACGTTTTTGCCAAGGCGACGACCAGCGCGAACCTAAGCATCGAAGAGATGTTTGAAGCCATCAAGCAAGGTGGCCCGGTCGGTATTGCCGCCGGTCAAAGCCTCGAAACAATCGCCACATTCGCCGCTAAGATGGCAGACGCAGGCATTAAAGGAACGCGAGCGGGTACAGGGCTTAAAAATGTGTTCTTGGCGCTTAATGCCCCCGGATCTGGTGCCGCCAAGTTAATGCGCCGTCTCGGAATCGAGACCGCTGACGCCCAAGGTAATATTCGAGACGCTATTGACGTTTTCCAAGATTTTAGCAAACAGGTCGGGAAGCTACCGCAACAGACCCAGTTACAGGTATTCAACGAAATATTCGGGAAGATCCCCCTCGCCGCCGCCATTAATTTGACCAATGCCGCCGATAAGATGAAAGAGTTTCGTAGCGAGCTAGAGGCGTCTGGCGGTACTGCTGAAGTTATGGCGGGCGTAATGCGCGACACC
>AZIB01000369.1_pt1 | contig 17295 bp, 23 predicted proteins | sample 359021 | NCBI WGS metagenome assembly AZIB01 (sample SAMN02429711, study PRJNA222659) | marine sediment metagenome | biome: Sediment sample; isolation source: sample MGS-HAV from oil contaminated site at the Gulf of Genoa where a Haven... | place: Italy: Haven | collected 2011-04-11 | depth 78 m m | reverse complement strand
TAATGTCAGACTGGACGGTCGAGGCGGTAGAATCCGCCGTACGCTGTCTGCTTACGCGTGACCTGGTCGCCGTAGAGCGGGTCTGGGGCGACCCGATCATGGTAATGTGTGGCTGTCTTCGTGGGCTTTTCATGGCGAAGCCGGGGCACGACTTAATATGTTGCGACTTCTCTGCCATCGAGGCCGTCGCGGCGGCTTGCGTCTCCCGGTGTCAGTGGCGTATCGATGTTTTTAGCGGCCACGGTAAGATTTACGAGGAATCGGCTAGCCGCGCGACCGGCATACCGCTCGAAGAGATACTGCAGTACAAAAAAGACAACGGCATGCACCACCCGGCGCGGAAGACGGTCGGCAAGGTCCGCGAACTCGCCGGCGGGTACGGTGGCTGGGTTAGCGCGTGGAAAAACTTCGGTGCCGACAGCTTCATGAACGACGACGAAATTAAAACGGACGTGCTGAAATGGCGCGACGAATCGCCCGAGATAGTCGAAATGTGGGGCGGGCAATTCCGCTGGTGCGGCCCTGGTAAATGGGACTACCAACCCGAGCTTTTCGGGCTGGAAGGCGCAGCGATTAACGCCATTCTTCACCCCGGCCAAGTGTTCCGCCATATCGATATCTCCTACGCTGTCCGCGACGATATTCTGTACTGCTGTCTCCCGTCCGGGCGCCACTTGCACTACCACCGCCCGCGACTCGTCGAAGCGCGAGACAAACTAAACAGGGGGCCGTCCTACCAGATAACCTTCGAGGGCTGGAACTCTAATAGCGTTAAAGGCCCGATCGGCTGGCACCGGTTCGACACGTACGGCGGGCGGCTATTCGAGAATGTTGTCCAGGCCGTGGCGTTAGATATCCAGGCGGAGGCGTTACTTCGTTGCGAGGCGCGAGGCTATCCCATCGTGATGCACACACACGACGAAGGGGTCGCCGAAGTGCCGGAGGGCCAGGGCAGCGTCGAGGAAATGGCGGCCGTTATGTCCGAGCGCCCGGAGTGGGCGTCGTGGTGGCCTCTGCGGGCTGCGGGCTGGCGGCATAAGCGATATCAAAAAGACTAGACGGCCTACCGTCCGTCGGGCAGTGTTTTATAGGAGTATATTTGTGGAATTTAAGACAGGCAAAACCTACAAAGCGAAAATTCATGATGGGTCGTACAAAATTCACGTGTTAGCCGTGGTTGACAGTGATAAAATTGTATTTAAGTGGTACAGCAAGCATATACAGCACTGGAACTATGAGGTTTTAGATAAAGAAGCCCTATCTATTAGAGTGCGATCTGTGAGTGACGGCTAACCCTGCGATAAAGCGCAAGCGTAGCGCAGTCGATTTGATTGCGTTGTTAGCAACTACTGTATGAATTAACAGCTAAATTAATTTGATAAAAGCATTGCATTTAATATTGATTGATGTATACTGTATTCAAGGTTGAGGAATAAGCCGAAACCCAAACAAAAGGAATACTAAAATGAACGACAATCAAAAAGTTTTTGAAGCAGTTACAGGCTTTAAAGCATCTTACATCCCTTGTGGAGCTTCACAAGATTATGACGAGTCAAGCGAAAAAGAAATACTCGATGTTGTAACAGCAACAGTAGAGAACGCCGATATGATTGATTTGGATATTGACTCAAGCGAAGTTGACATAAACAAGGTTTCTGACGCAATCGTTAAATATCATTCTTGCGACAGCGGAAGCGGCAACGACTTAGACATTATTTTTAATAGTCTTGACGATGAGTAAACAAGGTGGAAAACGTGAAGGGGCTGGCCGACCAGCCGCACCGCTCGAACTAAAGCGTAAAACGGTATCAGTTAGGCTCCCGAAATGGTTGATTGATGAGATTGACGGCCGGGGCGATAAGCGCGGGGAGCAGATAGAGGACGCACTGATTAAATTTTACAAACTAAGGCCGCCCCGATAGGGGCTTGCTAACGCTTTAGCTAAATGGGCCACGCAGTTTGTGGCTCCAATTTCAGCGCCTTGTTAGGCGCATTACGGAGAACCAAAATGACCGATCCAGAAGAAATCGCAATGCTGTTATTCCCCGAAGACTGGGTGGCAAACACTGCGGACAAAAATTTTAAAGTGGATAACAACGCTGGCAGGCGGCATTGCGCTGAGGCTGTTGCCCAGCATTTTTTAGATGTGCTAAAGCGTGACAGTACAATAAGTGCCGTTATGCACGCATTTTATAGGCGAGAGCATGGGCAAGAGCCGGACAAGAATGATGTTGGCTACCTGAAAGCTAAAATGGGAACAGCACTGCTAGCCTATGAGCTTCAACTGAAATCCCGGTCGGCATCAGAAGGGTGCGCGCATGAATACGGGCTAAGGCTTTGCCAGCAGTGTTGTGATGAAGTCAATACGATTTAGTCGCCTAACGCCAAGTTAAGCCGCTGCGGGTTTATCGCAGTCGGATTGCACGACTTGTTATGTTTTTAATAAATAAAAAGGTGAATTATGACTAGGGAAGGATTTAACAATCATGAATTTAAAGCGGGCACTACTTTTAGTTATGAAGGTGAGACATACGATGTTGTAGCGCTTCATTTTAAGGAGGGATTGCTGGGGCTTGATATGTTTGATGACAAAGACGACTTGACATGGGTTCGCTGTGAAAGCGGAGAAATAAAAGCAACATAACCCTTAAATTTGCGGTTGAGAGCCGCAGGCGAACAATCCGGCAACATTTTGTTGTTATAACTCTACAGGATGAACCATGACTTACGATGTTATTTACGCAGACCCGCCGTGGCGGTATAGCTTTAGTAAAAGCAACAGTAGAAAAATAGAGAACCAATACCCAACAATGACAGTTAATGAGATATGTAAACTAAAAGTACCAGCAAAAGAAAATAGCGTTTTATATCTGTGGACTACTGCGCCCAAATTACTAGAAGGGTTGAAGGTAATGGAAGAGTGGGGGTTTACATACAAGTCGCAAGCGGTTTGGGATAAGAAAAAGCAGGGTATGGGTTACTGGTTTAGGGGGCAGCATGAAATTTTACTTGTTGGCACTAGAGGTAAATTTAGCCCACCAGAAGCAAGTGATAGGAAGCCTAGCGTATTTGAGTTTGCGAGAAGTAAGCATAGTAAGAAGCCTGACGAAATAAGGCAGCTAATAAAAGATTGGTTTCCAGAAGCTAAACGACTAGAAATGTTTTGCAGGTACCCTGACGAGGGGTGGGATATTTTCGGTAATGAGGTGGATGGGGTAGAGTTATAACACGTGATTAAGGGGAATTACGGCAAACAGCACGTCAAATCTTACGGGCGGATTTTGGCGAAATGAAACCCGTGCTATAGTCCAGTTTCACAACCGAGGGTTTACACGATGGCCAATACAGTAGAAGTCGCCCCGAAGCCGAGGGTAAGATCAAGACAGAGCTGGTCGGGGGCAGTAGTCCTTATTCTAAGTTCTTTTATTGATGAGATCGACGCTTTCGCGCCGTATTTTGCGGGGCACGAGCAAGCAATCATGGCGATAGCCGGTATCGCTTTGATTTTCTTTAGAGAAATCACCGGCACACCTCTTAAATCACTATGGAGTAAATAATGCCAAACTTTGTTTGCCGGCCAGTTTTACCGGCGTTTTTATACACTTGCGTACTTATCGCTATTTTCTCGGGGCTATCTTCGTGCGCTTCGCTCGGGTTGGCTACGCCAAAGACGTTTAACGATAACCTGGCGCTGGTCCACACTAGCCACGGCATCGCCAGCGATCTATCAGCATCGGCGTTAAGGTCGAAATTAATCACCCTGTCAAGGGCTACCGAGATACGGGACGAACTAGCTACGATTAAGGACGATTTATCGGCGATTGAAGATTTAGGCAAAGCAGGGCAGACCGATACCGCAGCCGGTAAGCTCAAGGCTGTTAGAACTGTATTGCTGAAATTAAGGGCAGAAATGGGAGATAAAAAATGAGCGGCAATATCACAATAGAAGACCTCGACAAAGCGCTGCTTGGTCTGGAGTTCGTAGCGTTAACGGTGGCCCGCATGATCGAAACAAGTGACTTGATGAAGGCTGGCGGAGAAGACGGCATAAGCGACGAAAATCTAGCGGCCGTAAAAAAGAGGGCGGCGAACAGCTTCGCCGAGCTCGACGCGCTGGTTAATAGTCTCAGCACAAGTTAGGGGTAATTGTGTTTTTCAAGAAGCATTAGAACCCGGTTAATCCCTTCTTTTTGTTCGGCCAGTTGGCGACGCACATGCCGCTGGTCGTTCTTTATAACCGCAACGTCCGTTTGGATCTGCTGTACGTCGATGGCCAACTTTTCTTGCCCTTGCTGCATTCCTGCAATCTTTTCTTTAGTCTTTTCGTCTTCCGCCGCTAACGCGTTGTAGCCCATGCCGAAAATAAACGCCATAGCTACCAGCGAGCCGATAGTCTCTATGCTCAAAAAACGGGCTAAACTGTTATTTGTCAAGTCCCCCTTCTCTGTCTTCATGTACGCACCAGCTCGAAGTGAGGCAGATCGTGAAAGTTTTGGTCAATCAAGTCTCCGTCTCCATCCCAATCTCCGCCCCAGCGAACCGTATAGCCGTGCCAGCCCGCGCAGGCTTCGATAACGCCAGCAAGTCGGGCAAACGCCTTATAAACGAAGTTCCGAACCTCTAGCGGCGTTCTACCGGACTCTAACGCTATCTCCGTGATTTGATCTGGATGGCCGCTCAACGCACCGAACCCACGGACATACGGCCATAAGTCCATAGCCTCCGCCTCGGGGCGCTCTTTGCAAACGTTATGCTTCGAGTTTGGCCACTCGACGGTTGACGCGCCGATGTTCACGTAATGGTCTTGCTGGATCTTGCCCCGCTCTGTCTCGATAACGGAGAAGTCAATAACCATGATCGCTTCCCGCGCTAAGTTCCGGAGTTCGGGGCATAGCGTTGTCAGCCTCGCCGCCGATGTTTTGCCGAAGTTAGCCATTTACGCCCCCTTGTATGGTTTGCCTGTTGAGTATTGGTACACGTTGTCATTGGCTTCCCCGAGCACGTACATCTTTGTGCCGTCAGGTTTGAAGAAAACGCTTTTCGGTGATGTATCCTCAGTAGTGACGCTTTTGCTGACTGAATCGTACGTCGCGGTGCTCAAATCCCAGGCGGTCGCAAGCGTGTATTGGTAAATCACGTCGTTGGTGAGACCGAGCACGTACATCTTCGTGCCGTCAGGTTTGAAGAAAACGCTTATCGGGAAAGGGTCTTCAGTCGTAACGCTTTTACTGACCGAGTCATAACTCGCGGTGCTCAAGTCCCACGCGGACGATAGCGTGTACTGGTAAATGCTGTCATTGGTGCTGCCGACCATGTACATCTTGAGGCCGTCGGGTTTGAAGGAAATGCCATTCGTAACGGTGTCTTCAGTCGTAACGCTTTTACTGACCGAGTCATAACTCGCGGTGCTCAAGTCCCACGCCGTCCCGAGCGTGTATTGATAGACGGTGTCGTTAACGTCCCCGATCATATACATCTTCGTGCCGTCCGACTTGAAGAAAATGCCTTGCGGCGACGTGTCTTCAGTCGTAACGCTTTTACTGACCGAGTCATAACTCGCGGTGCTCAAGTCCCACGCCGTCCCGAGCGTGTATTGATATATCGTATCGTTGGCCGCGCCGACCATGTACATCTTCGTGCCGTCGGGTTTGAAGGAAATGCCGTTAGGGTTGGAGTCTTCGGCAAAAATACTAACGAGTACCTCCGTGTAAAACGAGTCCGCGAGAAACCACCCCGTCCACGACACTTGTCTGGTGATAAGCTCGACAATCGCGTCAAAGTACTGAGACGCTAGTGCGGTGTCTTCGTTGCCCGTCGGTGTCGCTCCGACCGCTTCAAGTAGCGCTTGCTGGAACCCGAGCGTATCATTCACCAGCGAAGCGAGTAGCGGCGTTCCGTCGTTCGCGCCGGGTGCAGACTCGTTGACGGCTGAGCCGTAAGGGTAGCTAGGTGAAGATGCGCCTATGCGCCCTGCGTATTCTGTTTCTGGATTAAGTGCCATATTTTATACCGCCGTGTTGTATTCGTAGATTGTGTCGTTAGCCTCGCCCGCCATGTACATTTTAAGACCGTCAGGTTTGAAGAAAACGCCCTGCGCCGAGGTGTCTTCTGCCCCGACGGGCGTACTGACTGAATCATAAGTTGCTGCACTCAAATCCCATGCGGCCGATAATGTGTACTGGTAGACGGCGCCCGTTGCTGCCCCGATCACGTACATCTTTGTGCCGTCAGGTTTGAAGAAAATGCCGGTGGGGGCGACGTCCTCGGCCCCGACGTTTTTACTGACTGAATCGTACGTCGCCGTGCTTAAATCCCACGCCGTCCCGAGCGTGTATTGGTAGGCGCTATCATTGGTCGCCCCGATCACGTACATCTTTGTGCCGTCAGGCCTGAAGAAAACGTCAGTCGGGTCAGTGTCCTCGGCCGTGACGCTTTTACTGACTGAATCATAAGTTGCCGTGCTTAAATCCCATGCGGTCGATAATGTGTACTGGTAGACGCTGTCGTTGCCGCCACCCACAACGTATACCCTTAGACCGTCGGGCGTAAAGAAAACGCCCCGTGGGGCGGTGTCTTCGGCAGCTACACTTTTACTGACTGAATCATACGTCGCCGTGCTTAAATCCCATGCGGTCGCGAGGGTGTACTGGTAAACCGCGCCATTAGTCGCACCGGCCATGTACATTTTAAGACCGTCAGGTTTGAAGAAAACGCCCTGCGCCGAGGTGTCTTCTGTCCCGACTGAGAGGCTACCGCCATTGTATTGCGAAAGCCCCCACGCGGGCAGCATCGTGTATTGGTAGACGGCGTCGTTGGTGTTCCCGACCACGTACATCTTAGTGCCGTCAGGCTTGAAGAAAACCGCCAGCGGGTCAGTGTCCTCGGTCGCTACACTTTTGCTTACGGAGTCATACGCCGCCGTGCTCAAGTCCCATGCGACCGAAAGCCCGTATTGGTAGACACTATCTCCAGTGTTCCCGAGCATGTACATTTTAGTGCCGTCAGGTTTAAAGAAAACAGCCTGCGGGCTCCCGTCCTCCGCGCCGAGGTTCTTACTGACCGAGTCATAACTCGCTGTGCTTAAATCCCAGGGGACCGAAAGCCCGTATTGGTAGACGCTGTTGCCCGTATTCCCGACCATGTACATCTTCGTGCCGTCAGGCTTGAAGAAAACCGCCAGCGGCCCGTCGTCTTCCGGTAGGTTGCTTTTGCTTATCGAGTCGTACGTCGCCGTGCTCAAATCCCACGCGACCGATAACGTGTACTGGTAGACGTTATTGCTGACCGGCCCGGCCATGTACATCTTGAGGCCGTCGGGGTTGAAGAAAATGCCGGTGGGGTTGGCGTCTTCCGTCGCTACACTTTTACTAACTGAATCATACGTCGCCGTGCTCACGTTCCACGCGACCGATAACGTGTACTGGTAGACGGCGTCGTTGCCCGCGCCAACCATGTACATTTTGGTGCCGTCCGGCTTGAAGAAAAGCCCAGTCGGGCCTGCGTCCTCGGTCGTGACGCTTTTGCTTATTGAGTCGTACGTCGTGGCGGGCGAGTCTATACTCCACCCGGACAAATACCGGACAAGCAGCCCGATCCATAGTTGCGCCGGGGATATCTTTAAGCACAGCGTTTCAAGGTCTTCTTGTAACTCTACCGATATATCGATTACGCCGGGGTATTCGGGAGCGCCTAAATAGTAGAAGAACGGCCATAGAGCTGGGTCAGACGGGACGATACCCGCCGCCCGCTCCGGCGTGCGATTGATAAGCGCCATCTGTTTCGTTTGAGGTGCGCTGCCCCCGCATTGCGCTATTGCCCGCCCGCATTGCGCCGCCGGGTTGCCGCAAGCAGTAACTTGGACAAAGCCAGGGTTCAACACTAAAAGCGGGTTGCGGGCTACTGCGGGGGAAATGCCGGGCGTCCACCACTCATGCACGTACAGGTCGAAGCCGGACGCCAGCAAAGTGTCCCTGATATATTCCGGGCCTTGCCCCCCTGTCGCTTTCCACGCGCCATCCAAACGCGTACGCCGCTGTTCGTCGGTAAGCGTTTCCCCTTCGAGACCGAAATGCGTCTCCCACTCCCCGAAGTCCCGCGTAGTGGCGGGGAACAGATCGAGGTACACGGCATCGACAAAATCCTTAACTACGGCGTTTGTATCTTCAAGGCCGGTAAAAAACTCACGTAATTGCTTGGTAGCCGTTATCGTCCATGCCTTCGCTTTTGGCAGTAAATGCTGGTACATCATAAGAAAGACACCCCGCCGGATTTTGCTTTCTCTCCTTCCCCAAGAGAGTATACAGATACTGGGGTTGAGCCCATGTCCCACGCGGTCGCGAGCGTGTATTGGTAAATGGTGCCGTTCGTTGCGCCAGCGACGTACATCTTGCGCCCGTCGGATCTAAAGAAGACGCTGGCCGGGAAAGGGTCTTCTGTCGCTACGCTTTTGCCGACCGAATCGTACGTTGCCGTGCTCAAATCCCAGGCGACCGATAATGTGTACTGGTAAATGGTGCCGTTGGAGCCCCCGACCACGTACATCTTGAGGCCGTCCGGCTTGAAGAAAACGCCTTGCGGCGACGTGTCTTCGGTCGTGACGTCTTTGCTGATCGAGTCGTAGCTAGCCGTGCCAACATTCCAGGCAGTCCCGAGCGTGTATTGGTAAATTACGCCAGTTGCGGCCCCGATCACGTACATCTTGAGGCCGTCTGACCTAAAGAAAACGTCAGTCGGCGCGGTGTCTTCGGTCGCTATACTTTTAAACACTGAATCATAGGTCGCCGTGCCAGCATTCCACGCCGTCGCAAGCGTATATTGGTAGATATTGTCACCAGTTGCGCCAGCAACATACATCTTCGTGCCGTCTGGATTGAAGAAAACGTCCGTGGGGTCGGTGTCTTCGGTCGTGACGTCTTTGCTGATCGAGTCGTAGCTAGCCGTTCCAACATTCCAGGCGGACGCAAGGGTATATTGGTGGACGCCGCCGTTCCCGAGCATGTACATTTTGGTGCCGTCTGGTTTGAAGAAAATGCCACGCGGCGATGATGCCTGCGGTGTGACGATCTTGCTCACTGAATCGTATGTCGGTTCGGGAGCGACAAGCGCCAACGACGTGAACGTCCCACCCGCAGCCGCTACGATAGAATCGACCAGGCCGCCCAACGCTGCCTCGGTTAGCCTGTCCTTACGCGGTAACACGGAAAGCCCGGCTATCCACGGTTCGCCGTCTGAAAAATACTGCTCTACGCCAGCGGTAATAGACGCCTCTACGGTTGCGGGGTCGCTAGCAACTAGCCCCGTCACCTCGACGTTTAGCGGCTGGCGCGTAATGGGCATGGAGTTAAGAAACGCCCCCGTCGGCTTGCGCGTCGCCCGGCCCTCGCTGTCGAAAGTGATCGAGTCCTCGACGGCTACTAGCTGGGACGGTGTAGGGATACCGTCGGCACTGCCTGAGCTAGCGACGGTCGCCTCTGAATACACGGTTACTTGCCCTGGGGTCGTGCCGTCGGTATACGGGTATACGTTGATAATACCTGCAACCTCTTCACCCCACTGTTCGTAGTCCGCGTAAGCACCGCCCTGCGGTCGTTTCTGAAACCTGTCGGTAACGCGCTGTCGATATGCCTCGGTCGTTTCTGCGTCCGCGCCGGTAACGGTCTGGGACACCACAGTAGCGGCCCTCGCTACGTTCGGCAGGGGGTTAGCAAAGGATACAGTGGCCCCGCCGTCAAGATTGCCGACCACACCAGCGCCCCCGCCGCCAACTTGATCCGACACAGCCCGAACCGTCGCCTGCACCACCGCAGCGTTAAGGTTTACCGCGCCGATGGTGATATACGTCACGCCGTTGTCAGTGTTCACTAATTGAGACCCAGACGGCAACGTGCCGGTCTGGTTAGTCACGTCGATGTCTATAAGCAATTCCGCGTGTGTCGCTGCGGTCGGGTCGCCAACACCGATAAGCCGCCCCCACTCTGTCAGTGGGACAACCTCAACGCCGTTAATCACCGTCGGGTTAGCGCTGGCTGTACGGACAAACATCTGCAGGAACATAAAACCCGCGTATTTATACAGCAGAACGAACACCCCGGCGAGGGCTTTAGATAGAACGCGTAAAAACGACTTTGGCAGCAAAGGAATCGATTGATTAAGCGACGCTTCTAGCTGTGCGATGATATTATCACCGATCTCTTTAGTAGTTGGCGTTGTTAAGCTCATGGGGCTACCTTCCAATTCTCGGTGAACTCGAAGTGTGACTCATCGCCAATTGCTTCGATGTCTACTATTATTTTAACTTGGTTTAGTGCGGGAACGCTCGCGACGGCACGTACCGCCGAAGCTGCGCCCACGTCGAGCATCCACTGCAAATCGCGCAAAGCGGCGTCTTCTATGCGTAACAAATTTGCGCTGCTTGCGGGTATGCCTTGGAGCAAAGCCTGCGTCTCGCTTTGGTACTTTCGTTCGGCTATGTTCTCGTCGATGTTGCCCCACCAATCCGCCCCACCGAAAAGCGATAGGTACACTGCAGTTGACAGCCCCCCAGACATCTCGACTATCCCGCCGACCACGCTAATCTCTCCGTCGTCGTTGGTCTGGCATAGAACCACGTCACCTTGCTGGCTCATTAGTTGTTTGCTCCCGTTGGCCCTGGCGCACTTGATCCGCCATTTATCGCGTGGGTGTGCCCCTCGATCTCTTTGCCATTCAAAGTTAGGCTCGTCGGTATCGTTACCGAGCCGTCCGCTGCTATGGTAACACCGTTAACGACGAAATCGCCTCCGGTCTGTAACTCAAACCCGCCGGAAGCGTTAGCGCCCGCGACACTTCCGTTCGGGGCTAATGTTACGGTCCCGTTCTCGTTCGATATAACCGCAGTACCGTCGCTCTTTAACCACACGTCTGCGACAGCTTGGCCGGTGTTTGCGTCACGTGAATAGATACGCTTATCGCCTGCCAAGGCTTTCGGCGTGTTGATTGGGTCGGCATAGCCGAGAATAGCAGAACGTCCGGTTTGCTGGACGGCATGGCCCGCTACGTAGTCCGTTTCTAACGGATGGGCGTCATCGCCAGGCGTGGCGAAATGCTCGGCGGTAAACGTCGGCCCGCCGCCGGTGTCAATCTGAACATCTGACACTTTGGCGTCGTTGCGCTGAACGCGGACAAAAGATAACACTCGGCCTATCCATCCCACGGTAAATCCTCCGGTATTTGCCCACTGAAAGACCCTGGTATTACTAAATTAAGTACGGCAGTTTCCGCCGCCCTCTCTCTGATAAATTCGACGCTGCGAACAATAAAACTGTACGGGGCGTATATCATCGCGTCTTTAGCTTCGAGAGATACCGTGCTGTTTGGTCCCCATAGAGCGCCGCTCGGATCTCTCCACGTCGATACGGTCGCAGAGTAGGACGCCGCATTGCCAAACATACGGCCAGCTTTGGCCGCTACTGCGGTTTTAATGTCAGCGGAGATAACGTCAGTAGCCTCGAATGTTATCGGGCGCACTACGCCAAGTAGGCGGGGGTTCTTTACCGTAAACTGCGACCCTTGAAGGCCGAATAGCACCGGCTCAATCCCAGTAACATGGCTGTAATATTCCTGCGGGTTGAAAAACGGCACTACCGACAGTAACGGCGACTCGCCTTGTCTCAACTGCGCGACGGGACTACCCGCCTCGGTGGACTGGGTAAATAAAAGCCCCCCTTTAGGCGTGCTCGATATGATCAAATTGCGCTGTTTTGCCAGGTCAGACAAAAAACTAAATACCTTCGTGCCCGGCAACAGCGCCACCCTGTCGAACACCGAACCGGCTTCGCCTTGAAACACCACAGAAAGCCCGAAATGGCCTGTCAATGTCGTTGCAATCTCGCGTAGGTTCTGGTTGTCAAACTCCAGCGGGAAGGCACTGGCAGGCGCGGTGCAATCATTCAGCACGCCAGGCAACGAATACGAGCTGACCAAGAGAGTTTTACGAGTTGGATCGATAGCCGGAGTGACCCCGATCATCGTGCCGGTAAATAGTGGTTCGCCCCCTATCGTAACCTCTGTGCGTTTGTATGAGAACGGGCGGAAGGTGGAACGAAATCCTGGCGCTTCGGCGTCGAACGGGGCGCTTAATTCTAACGTGTCCATACTGTCAATTGAGCGGGTAATGCGTATGCTTTCCCAAAATCTGAAACGGTTCCCTTCGATTAATACCACCGTTTCTTCGGGGTTTTCAGCCGGTGCGGAAGGTGTCGAGTCCGACGGCGCTCCGGGAACATCGGGAACGATCAGCTCCACCCCAGCGACAAAAGGCTCGGTAGCGCCTGGATTAGCGTTACGTATACGACTGGCTTCTTGCTCCGTCCCGTAAACTATCCGGGAGACAGATTCAAACGTGTCGCCTGCAGTGGTGCTATACGTAGAAGACAATCTCTCGGCCCCTTGGCAGCTCTAAAATCTCCGAACCGCTCAAACTGTTTGAAGCAATCAAAAAATCCAGTTTGTCGTCAACGCTGCCGTATACCTCTGCGGCTAGGTCGATGATGGTGCGCGGACGGTCAAGAACTATGCGCCTTTCCTGTTTAAGACTGAACGATATTTCTACCAGAAAACCAGCGGTAATCGCGACAGCTTCCTGCAGTTGTTGGTATGCAGTCCCGGTGTCTATCTCATCGAGAGATTGGAAATTGTCGTCCCGCCATTCGGTGACGGCTTCTAACTGAACCAGAACCGCTTCGGCTGCCAGTAGGGCTTCCGTTTTGGTGATAAATTGGGTGTTCACTACAGAGACAATAGAACCCGTCACGTAGGTTGAGGCGTAGAGGTCTTTAGTGTGAAAGTCGTTTGAATTGCTGGAGTCGTTACCGGGCGAAACCACCGCACCGTCGCCGCTGATTAGACTGTCCGCAAGGTCGCCGTATGCGCTCAACCTGGCCTCTATGTTCGCCAACGCTCTCGCGGGGGATTGTATTAGTTGCGTGGTCTGGAACGCCAGCGTCAAAGGCTGCGACACTAGGACGTCGATGCCTTGCTCGACTGAGTCTACAATGGCGTTAAACTGGGTGCGTACGTCGTCCTGCACGTCGGCAATCACTTGTAGTCCGGCCTTGGCAGTGCCGAGCAAAGATTCGTACTGACTCTTAAATGTGGCCTGTTCAACCGCGGACCCGAGGCTTGTTATCCCCTCGAACTCGCCTGCAGCCGCTTCGTTATACTCCTCGACCGATGAAAGTACAGCACCCGCCGGGTCTTGCTGGCTAGTTGGATAGACAAGGCCGATTGTTTCCCAGAACGTCACTTCGATAATCGACTGATTAGCTGCGGTTTTTAAATCGTCCCGCGTTTTTATCTCGCCAAAAGGCACGACATCGATGGCACCGTAAAGCGGGTGTTCTAATTTGCCCGTACCGCGTTCAAGTAGTGCGGCTTCAAAAGCGGCGGCCTCTTCGTCATGGTCAGCGCCCCAAAAGAACAAACGCAGCGGGTATCTTCTGCCCGCATGGCCGAGGTCTTGGATGAACGTACCGTCGGCGTCAGGAAACTCGAATGCCGTAGTTTTCTTCGTTACGGCTTTTGACACGTTCTCATAAGCGAAAACGAGCCGAGCGCCAGACGGCGGGGTGTATGCGGCATCTCTTAGCCTATCATTCCACGCCATTAGCAGACCACCTTCAAGGGTATTTCTTGAACGACGAACCCGTTCGGATTGGCGGCATTATAGAATAAAACTTTCCCTTGGTAGTTGCCCGCTTTTAAACTAAGTCGTCCGAATTTAAACGTTAATAGATCGGCTACCCACGAAATGTCCCCGTCTTCGCTACTTATCGTGCGACCAGCCTCGGGGGCGAGCTGCGCTAAACTATTACAGGTGTAGACCTCGACTTTCGTTACGCTGTTGGCGTCCAGATCGTACGGAGCGCCGGATTGAACGACGTTGTATTCCTCTTCCGTATCGGTGCCTTGGTATACGTTAATCATTTGCCACCCGTTCTAATGTTATGGGCGCTGTAGCCCTGCTTAATCGTACCTTATTTCCGACATCGTGTATAAAATTAAATGCGGCGTCAACGTGAACCAGTTGGATATCTAGGATGCTATCTGACAAAGGCACGGCAGCCGTATCGATGTTTGAGCCAGTGATCGTAAATGCGCCGATACTAAGCGCACTGACTCTATTGTTTCTGCCCGTAACTGCTGAGCCAGTCAAAACAAACAGGGCAGGATCTAGCGAACTGACTAGCAACAAAGTCGTGTCGATGTTAGCGCCGGAAAGCGTGAAGGCCCCATGATCAAGACGAGATAAACTATCGCGCAAAGTACCGACGGCAGGCCCAGTTAGAGTGAACGCGCCTGTCTCGATCTCGGCTGTTGACAGAGTGACGTAATTCGTATCGATGTTTTGCCCGAGCAGTGCAAACGCGCCAGATTCCGCCGCAAGCAAGTGGTCGTGTAGAGTAGATACGCTCTGCCCCGTTAAAACGAACGAGCCGGGCTCAATCTCAACGGTCGGTGTTAGTGCGCCGTAAATCGTATCAACTGTTGAACCTGCGAGCGTAAATGCGGCCGACTCAACACCGGCAAAGTGGTTGTATACCGTCGCTAAATTTGAGCCCGCCAGCGTAAATGCGCCAGACGACAATTGCGATAGATGATCGTACAACGTATCGATAGCCGAGCCGGATAAAACAAATAAACCGGGATCTATCTGGCTACGGAAGTGACCGAAGCTGCCAGTGGCGCTGCCTGTCAGCACGTAGCTACCGGGATCTATCTGGCTTTTTCGTGTCAGCAGGCTATCGACGCTCGACCCTGTTAAATTAAAAACGTCGGTCGAAATATCGGAGACACGATCATGCAGACTGCCTACTGTGCTACCGGCTAGCGTAAACGCGCCGGAGGTGATTTCAGACGTTATCGCGCCAGAAGACGCGGGGACGTATAGCGCGTCAAGATACCCGTTATCTTCCTCTATATCCCCGCCAGTGTCTTTTGAGTATTCCCATTTAAATGTGCGGCTGCCAGAGGCTACCGTTTCTCGGTGGAAGATAAAGCCGATAGCTGAGTCCTGCGAAGGCCACGAACCAGATACCGTAAGTTTTAAAACGCCGTCAACGTAAAACTTAAGCGTGTCATAAAGATATTCACTGGACACCCTATACGCGAAGAACATATCGCCTGCGTCGCAATCTACTGTGTAACTTATGTCCGATGCTTGATTATCGGCTAACGTGTCGTCTGATCTCAGACAACTAGACCCGAATATCGAATATGGGGTAGTGAACGACGTCCACGGGTTCGTGCCGTTAGTCCACCCTGGTGAGGGGATGCCGCCCGAAAAATCCTCGATAGTGCCAGCAAAATCGGTATGGGCGGGCAAGACGATGTCGTCGAGGTACATCGCGTCCTTACCCGTGTGAGCCCCAAGGTCTTTAGTGTAAACAAACTGTATTATGTGGGGGCCGATAGGCAGGGGCGCGCTCGTGAAAAGCCCGTAAGACAGGGTCGCTGCATCGGCAGAAAATCCCGTCTGTATTACGCCATCGATAATAATAGCGCATTTATCGTACCCGACTTCGCTCTCGACACCCCAGCGGCAGGACATGGTGCCTGCTGTGGTTACGTCTATTATCGCGGTTAGGTAGCTGCTGCTATTGTTGACGCCGCCATTCCCGGACTTTACGCAATACGTCCCGGCATACGGGTCGGCAGAATCAATTACCCAGGGGTTGTCTGACCCATTACGGAAAACCGCATCAATCGTGCCGCTTTCAAAATCATAGGTAGGCATCGATTAAAGCCGAGAGCCTAGAACGGCCCGCAGGGTTTGCAGCCTGCACGATGTTGTTTGGTATGTCACCGATCAGAGAAACCGCTTCATCTAGCAGCGGGTCAGTCACTACGCCATTGGGTGCGGTGTACGCGATAACGTCTGGATGTCGTACGACGTTATCGATGCGGTCTTTATAGGCGTGAAGCCCAGACAGTAGGGCCGCTTGCCACTGTTTGTCAGGCGTCACCGAGTCAAAATCGGTAAGTAATGACTGAGCCATTTGACTTAGCCGCGGCTTTAAACTGACATATTCTGCTACGGTTTTCGCCTCTATCGCCGCCCAGTCTTCCGCTGTGATAGCCATTAGCGTGAAGCGGCGACGGCACCCATCGCAATGGCCATGCGTGAAATAGTCCGCCGCAATTCGCCGATACGCTCGGCGTCGGACATGGCCTCATCGTTTAGCTCGTTCTTTTTCAAGATTAAGTGGATTAGCTCGCTCTCTAATTCGGCCATTGCTTCGGTGTGCTTTTTACGAGCAGTCAGTAGCGGGGCAAGTTCTTTTTCTGCCGCTTCTTTTGCCGCCCAAATTTCGGGGTATTTATCTCGATTGTGCATTCTATCTCCCTATACCAGAGTGAACAGATTAGTAAGAATATCGATAACGAAGGACTCGCCATCGGCCAATGTAATAGACGACCCGTGGTCATAGTATGCGACTAGCATATCTGTCGGGTTTGTGTCGTTGTAGAGCACAATATACCTAAACGGGCCGATACCGCCAGCGGTAGCCGTAACTGTAATATCGGTGCCGCCGAGCGTTGCCGTTCCGCCTGTTTCCGACCACGTGTTTAGAACGTCATCGCCTCCGGCCGTGTAGCCGTTGGCGGCGGCGGGGGCGGCGTGGTTTGTTACCGGGTCGAACGTGGTCTGCGTAACGACGGGAAGCACGTTAGTTAGCGCCATCCTAAGCGTGTCGGTGTTTAAATTGTGTTGTTCGAGGCCTAGCTGCTCGACAAAGTTCTGGAATTTTACTGGGGCCGGCATGGCTGATACTCCTATTGCTTGTTTAAAAAGTGCCCGATGGCTGTAATGATAGTCCGCTGCCTAGTTTACCGCCAGTTACTTCGGCGCGTCCTGATTCATCTCTAATCGTTACCTCGGCGCTGCTGGTGGTTCGTTGTTCTTCTATGCTGCGCGCCGTACGTTCCTGCGGGCTCACTACTTGCTGTCTGCGTCGCTTACGGCTGCCTGCTGTTTGCGACCTAGAACCAAGCTCGTCTTCGTCTGAGCTGAAAATAAAATCACCGATTACATTGCCGATGTCTTTTAAGCCTTTGATCGTTCGTACGATCAGCTCTAACGGGGACAGTACGGCGCGGAGAATTGGGTGTAACCCGGTAAATGCCTCGGCAATATCGTCGATCCAAACAAGCAGGGCAGTAAACCCAGCGACTAACGCCGTTACGCCTATGACCATTAGCCCTAGTGGACTTAACGCCATGACAAGATTAACAGCGGTCAAAACAGCCGTGAGCGTT
>AZIB01000003.1_pt1 | contig 20595 bp, 58 predicted proteins | sample 359021 | NCBI WGS metagenome assembly AZIB01 (sample SAMN02429711, study PRJNA222659) | marine sediment metagenome | biome: Sediment sample; isolation source: sample MGS-HAV from oil contaminated site at the Gulf of Genoa where a Haven... | place: Italy: Haven | collected 2011-04-11 | depth 78 m m | reverse complement strand
GTTGCTAACCGTTTGAATTATAAGGATTTTACCCACCCCTCCCTTATTATTTTTTTATTTATATGCTAAACTTATTATATTTACGTTAGTCATGACGTCCAAATCCCCCGTCTTCTGTAGCTGTTTTAATGTTGTGGTGTTGTGTACATAATGGCTGCCAATTGGTTCTATCCCAAAACCTTTTCATGTCTCCCTTGTGAGGGACTATGTGGTCAACCACATTAGCAGCCTTTACTATTCCTTTTGCTTCACAGTGTACACACAGAGGATGCTTGGACAGGTATCCTTTCCTTGCCGCTCTCCATCGGCTTGTATAGCCTCTAGCATTTGAACTCTGCCTGGTTTCGTCTTGCCGTTTCCTGTGCTGCAGTCTGTGCTTCTCACAACGGCCTTTGCTTACCAACTCAGGGCACATCGGGCTGCTGCAGGGCCTTAATGCTGCTCTAGCCACGGGGATTGTTAACGTTAATGTTTAAGGTGTAGACGCCGATCTGACCATCAGCAAACGTTACTGTTGCGGTTATGCAGTTACGGCCTGGGGTTGATCCACTTATGACCACCGCTGATGCTAAAGCGTCAACCAGGGTTTCAGTACCCAGGGTGACAGTTGTTCCGGTCTTTATAGCCCATACTACAGATGACACTGTTGAGCCTATAGCGGCGTTAACCGCCGTCATATCCCATGTGTGCACCCATTTTTCGTTAATCTTCTGTGAAACTGTCTTGGTATTGCTCATACTTGAAACTGTCTGGAAGGCCCGAACTCTTCAATAGTTACGGTTATATCCATTGATTCCCCGCCGCCTGACGGTGTAAACGTTAGCCTTCTTACATCTGTACTAAACTCATCATCAGCCGTTGCTGGTGTGCGTATTGTCGACCCTGATTCTGTGTTAGTCACAGTCATTGTTGCCGTATCCCAAGTTCCTTTGATGAAGATGTTAGACGACCGCTGCACATCTATAGATTGTGCTGTGTTTTCTGTGAATGTTAATTGTGTCATGTATTCTGCCTCGTTTAGTCTGCTATGTGCGTGTTGACAGGAGGGGTAGCTTCAAACTTATAGCTTGGGGCTGGGTGATAATTACCTGCCTGTGCGAATGACTCCCCCGCCTGGGCAACTGAAAGCCCAGCTTGCATAAGTATCGGCGACCCACTAAGGCCCGTTGGTTGTGCTATATGCACATAATGCTTATCTAGAGCGCTCATAGCTTGCAATTAACTCCTTAAGTTTAGCCAAGACTATATCAAGAAATGTAGGGGCTTTGGGCGGGTCTCCTGGCATTATAGCTACAGGGGTGTGGCACGTCATATTTGAGACTTTGCTCATCAAGGTCTTTGTCGGGTCTGTGTCGTCTATTGCTACAGTAAACCCGTTAAAACAGATCTCGCCGCCTGTTTGCGGTGTTAACGTCACACAGCCTACCGTGTTCGGTACTGTCCAGTTCAACTTCCAATCTACCCCATCACCGCTCTCATCATACCATATTTGGTATTCAACGATTTCTTCAAGGGGTAATGCAGCTCCGCTTTCTCGCTCAGTTGGTCTTTGCCAGCATTGCTCGATAGGCTCGAATTCATCCGCGCGGGCCGTGTCTATAGATAAATGAACAAAAGCCATAACAAGAAATACGGCTATTCCTGCTTTTGCTAGTAGTTTTATTGATTCATTATTCATTAGATAACCTCTACTTTTTCCCAATGGATGAGGGTCTGCTTGCAAACCACCACGACACAGCCATGGCTGTTAAGCTGATGATGTTTAAATTGATGTCTCTATATAAAGCCACGGCCTCTTTTTCGGGCAACGACTCAATTCCGCCAACCCTAGCCCCTAGTGACTCTAGTATTTGATATGTCATATAGAGTAGAACGCCTGTTATAACGGGCCTTACAGCTGATTTTATGGCCTCGCCGGCCTTGCTGATTACTTTTTGAGACTCTTCAAAGGCCCTAGCCTCGCTCGATACAACCTCAAGTTCAGATGTTCTTTTTAACCGCTCAAGCTCGAAACTTTGATCTGACTGTCTGACTTTTCGATCTTCGCGCCGATTCAAATAACCAAATAAGCCGCCTGTAATAGCACCTACGCCGCTGGAACTCATTATTGCCATTAGCGCATCAAGCATCTTTTTTACCGTGTAAACGCTCGGAATGATCGGAATAAGTCTCGCCTGAGATAAAAGCGACGATACCAGCCACAAGGGACGGGATCATCACCAGGGCCAAAGCTTGTTCTATAGGCTCTATATCTCCTGGTAAAAACATCCAGATAAGAGTTGCCGTTATTAAAGCCATTATCCAGTAAGCGATCCTTCTTCTTGTTTGTCTAATTGGACCTGACATCATTTATGCTCCCTTACAATTTTGATTATTCTGTCCACCGTAGATTCATGATTTGCATCAATTTTCCTGTAAATGTTTTCAATATCTTCCTTTTTAGCCACCGTTAACATGGCGTCTTCAAGCTTCTCAACTCTTTTAGAGTTAGCGTTAATCTTAGAGTTCTGGCTTGTGTAGATGACCCCGACTAACGTTGAAAATGCCGTCCCTACAGCCCCTAGACGTAACCATTCAAATATGCCTGTACTTGTTTCCACCGCGTTTTTTATTTCCCCCGGGTCGAAATCAGACATTATCTACTCCACCGTTTTGTAATTACGATACCCGGGATATTAACGGTTTGACGATCCCGATTGAATACGCATGAAAAATGAGTGCCTTTAAGCCCGATATCCACATACCCGCTGTAAATATTTGCCACAAAGCCCATGTTTGACGTGGAGCGGCGGTCAGTCGTTAAGTTAGTTTGGGCGCGCTCTGAGCACATTGGGCTTTCTATGCGATAAACATCAATGCCGGCATAGACCTCAATGTATTGGAACCACTCGCCAGATATGACAGGGACGGATGTTAATAGAATCATTACAACTATAAGAAATCGCATTTAACCCATGTACCATGGCGGCGGCGAACCATAAAAAAAAGTCGCCTGTTTGTACCCAATAACTTCAGTGCGTCTGTCAATATGAATAAAGCTTTTTGCCAACCCCACGCTCCATCCCTTGCTTTTAGCCACCCTGCTGAATTCTTTCTTCTTATCCGCACTCCAACCAAGTGTGCTGACATCACCAGCGCAAGTGCTGCAACCGTGTTTTATATTTGTAGTTTGGTGAAGACTGTTCTTGTGACCGCCTACGTCCGCGTTGTGTTTCGGACATCTGCAAATTGAATTCATTATGAGAGACGAACCCCATTCCCGTCTTAATTCCCCCCAATGATAAAGAAATCTATAATCTATATCGATTAACCCGCAACAATTACACGATAATTCACCAGCACTTAGGTGATCTATTATGTGATCTGTCGACTTGTTATAACTTATTTTCATTATGAGCCTTTAGGTTGCCGCCCCGGCTCGCGCAAAGACAAAGGGGGGAATCTGCGCAAGCTCAAAGGACGGCATGTACTATAGTTTAACTTATTATGATTATTATTCAAACTATTATCATTCCCTAAAATCCAAAGTCTTCTTGCCTGAAATAAAATCATCCAGCCCGCATTTATCAGTAACCAGTTTTATACTCTCAAGCCTGTTTGCTAACTGTAGAGCTGTGTTTATGCTGTTTACTATTGCTCTTAAACCTTGCCAATCTGAATGAAATATCTCCTGGTCATCCGTGAGCTTTTGCTGGCTTGGATATTTGTTGCCGTCCTTTATTTCAACCAGACAATTAATCCCTTTCCTGGATACCATGATATCCGTCATTCCATAGCCTACCGCTGACAATATCACTACTGAATAGCCCATACGCCTAAAACACTTAACTATTTCAGTCTGGTTTTCGTCTATTCTTGCAGCTTTTCTCATTATTATACGGCGCTCTTTTTTCTGTATAGCATGCTGTTAGTGTGCAATACCAAACCTCACGGCAGCGTCGCGCACTTTCAAAATATCTTCTCCGTATCCCCACGGGTTTTTAAATCCGTTGCCCATTTCTGGCTGAAAATATGAGGCGTTCATGGTCTCGCCCTTTGTTATAAAGTCGCGTAGGCACTCAATAATCATTCTCATAGTGCCGCCGCTAGTGAACCCACTCCACCGGCCATATTTGCGGTGGGTGTATATTCGTTTCTTTGTGTAGTAATCAATGAAGAAAACGCGACCAGTGTGTGAAAGTTCAAGAGTTGAAACAAATCCGTTATGCTCAAAAAACTTTCTTCCAGTGCTGGCGATTACAGCTATAAAAGCATTCGCATTTTTTAGTCGTTCTTCTTTTGTCATAAACTTCACCATTATCTTAAATTGCACACTAACAACGGCCAGCAATCTGACCTCGTTCCTCGGCATTTGTGGCCAAGGTTATAAAGAATTACCGCCAAGCCATTCAAAGTCGCTTGGCGGCTCTGGTAAATACATCCAGTGCGTGGGAGGTAGTATTCCTTTTTCACCGGATTGTCTGTTTATCCAATGCCCACACTTCGTATCTTCAATCTCTTCATATTCAGCTATAAACCGTCCGTAAATTCGACAACAAGCAATTACCGGAAGCCCAAAGCAGGGTAATGATTTATCAGTTCTATTCCATTCACTCATCATTAATGCCAAATAATTTATAACAAGGCATTCCAGTGGACGGCTCACTGCTTGCGCCTTGTTTTAAGTTAGTCATGCCGCCACTGAATTAAAGCGTTATACGTAACAAACCCATGACTCATCAGGCCTGTAATCTTTTTTTGTAAAATCACAGCCAGCATCCACACCATCGTGTTCTTGATGCCAGCCTAGCTTAATCATCGTGTCCAAAGCGTCATCAGTGAGTGGGGAATCTGTTTCATAAGCGTAAAAAACGTCATGATCAGCGCCATTGTGGAAACCATCCTTTTTATCGTAAAAAGGCATCAAGGTTTGCAGCCCCTCAATAATTTCTATTGTTCTCATGCAATTTCTCCAGTGTTAAAAAGTAAATATAACAAGCAGCACCAGCGGATTCGCTACGCTCACGGCTTATTAACGGGCGTTATAACTACTCATTAATTCCACATATTTTGCAGACCTCGCGCCTCGGCGGTTTAATACTGGGCGTTATATTTTATAACCCGCTATTCTTGCCCTTGTTGGTGTAGAGCTTTTTTTCTCTGTATCCCAGCTAGCCTTTTCCATTTGGTGCGGCATTTCACCTTCCTTTTCTTCAAGCCAAAAAAATTCAGTGTCTATATCGCCATACTCGTCAACAAAAAACCAAATACATCCAGTGCTATCTTCAAATTTCATAGTTTTCTCCAAATTATTAACATAACAAGTCGGTCAAAATCGACCTCGTACCTCGGCTAGCTTTGCGTGCGGCACGTCTCACTTTTGCCCCTCGTATATCTCGTTAAAATATTCTAACTCTTCCCTGCTCATTGGCCTGTCCATGTTTTTCGTTAAATATTTCAGAAAGTCTCTTTCGTCTTGGCTTGTCACCGATTCTAGTAATGCAGATAGTTTAATTCTCTGCTCAGTCGTCACTTTGATAGCCGCTCATTGTAAAAGCGTTCATTCGCGTAATAAAATGTGTAGCCTTCACGTATTTCTTTTTGAAGCAGGGTTTTACCAGCACCCCAGCATAATCGATAAAGAGAATAGTATACAAATTTGCCATCTGCGGTTTTCACTGTGGTCGCCGTTCTGCTTACGAGTTGTAAGAAATCGGCCTTAAACAGCCTGTGGTATTCTTGTTTATTTATTCTTATCATTTAAATATTCCCTCCACATAGGCGGCATTGGCTTCCTGCCAGCATCATACGGCACCCGCTTACTTCTTTCTTCGATTATAGTATAACCTTCTTCCTTAATGCTCTTATTGTATTCTTTTACGCATTTTCTGCAAATGTTTCCGCGCCCGTCAGGGTTTGCTGAAATAACAGGGAATTCGTCTAACCTTTTTATCCCCCCGCACCCCGTTATCCCTTTCCGACCGTATCGAACTGGCCTGCATTCTTTTATGCGCATTTTACCCCCGGCTAGGCTTTGTTAACCATTTCCGCACATCCTCAGCACCGCCTTTACCCCGCCCATTTAAATAGAATCTGGTCGCGCACTTCTTTAGAACTATAGTCCTTTCAGATTCGAGGCCTCGGCCAGCCTTGGTCTGTGCGTAACGATCAAACTTTTTTTCTAACGGATCAAAGGTCGATGAGTTAACTATTACAATATCATCTTCTTTTAAATCAGAGAGCCACTCCCGGCTTGCACCTTTATGTTTCAGTTTGTCGAAATTGGCCTTGTTTATGAATTTGTTGTACACGCTCGAATCATTCTCGATTTGCTCGCTACTAAACTGTCGGATTACCCCGCCACTCTGTACATATCGCTCTACGTCTATCCTAAGCTTTTCTCTAAGTTCTGCTTTCCTCTCAGTCATGATTTACCCCTTTATTTAGTGTGGTTTATGTTTTCTTTGTTTCTGTTTAGTGTGCTGTTATGTGTCTTTACTTGCTAGCACCTCTCTAGCAAAATCAACCAAAACATCTTCCCAGTCCTGCCAGTCTCCAAAGTCTCCCTCAGCTTTGTTGCTTGCATCAGTCTCTTTGCCATAAGCAGACTCCTTGCACTCATATACTTTCTTTTTTGCCAATTTTCTAATATCTATACTGTTCATAATTCCACCGGTAAGTCACATAACAAGAAATTCCAGTGGACGGCTCACTGTTTGCGTCTTGTTTTAAGTTATTTATGCCGCCACTGAATTAAAGCGTTATATTTCTCACCCTGTAATTTCTTGAAGGTCTTTATATGCAGCCAACATTGCAGAAACGTCGCCACTAATAACTGCCTTATCCGCTCTATTTAGGCTTTGCTCAATCATGGCAGCACCAAATGCCCCAGCCGCCCCTATCTCTTTATAGAGCCCCAATATCTCTCTCACTCTTGCCTGCTCTGCTGGCAAGGCATCGCCTAAACTATTCATCATCATCTCCAAAATATAACAAGGCGCTTAAATTCGACTCCGCTACGCTACGCGATTTAGCTAAAGCGTTATGCATACAAAATCATCATTTGCTCTGTAACAAACTTCATATACAAAGCAGGAAAATCTTTTGCCATCTGCTCAAGTACAACCTCAACGGGTACAGCACTATCAACCAGTGCATTTTTAACCTCGTTTTTATTGGCTCTTTCAAGTACATTTTTTACCATTGTTAATGCGCCTTTATCTACACCAACAAAGTTACACATAACAAGGCGCTCGTTCGGGTTTCTCATTCGTCGCTCCTCCTCATTCTCAACCGCACAACTTCGGCGTTATATTGCTTTTTTAATCTTTCCCCAGTCTATCTTTTCGCCACAATTAGGGCAGTGCTTAAACATATTCATGTACCCCTTCCTGCCGTCTAAAAAATCACTGGGCCTGTAGCTATCTTTCAAAACCTTCTTGTCACCTCTAGTTAGGCTGTTCATTGTTTTGTTATGGCTACTCCATCCGCGCGACTCATCCTTTAATGTTTTTTTTACATTCGAAACAGTCACCCAGTCATGTAAATAGCCTATCGTGTGATCACACATAATAATTTCTCCAATCTAACAAGTACCTCAAAATCGACCGCGAAAAGCGCGGCGGCTATCCTATTGACTATAAATCTTCCCAGCAGTCAACGCTTGTATTAAACATACGTGAGACCACTACGCATTTTATTCCGTAGTCTGGGTTTATTACATCATGCTTTGATATATTATCTGCGAACGCTGAACCCAGAAGCCATATACCGGCAATAGCCGCAATATACCAAAATACATATAATAGGTTTTTCATTCCCATCTCCGATTAACTCAATCGTTACACGCCTAACTTACTCTTAATTTCCTTATATGTTTCGGCACAATCTAAATTTCTCCCTTCTTTATAGTTCGACCAAAGTGCAGGTTCGTCGCCCTTGTCATAAATCTCCCAGCCTGTTTCTAGTTGGTATAAATAGCTAGTACCATCTATCTTTGTTAGTTCTATTGTTGTCATTTTTAAACCCCTTAATCATATCTTAATATTTCACGTTCCATTGCTATGAGTTCTTCCCTGCTCTTTGCCAATGTTGGTATTTGCTTCAATATTGCGTCAATCGTATTAGAATAAAGATTCTCAAAATCTTCTTCTTCCATTCTGTCCCATGCTATAGATTTAGCCTCTTTCTTAACCTTATTACTGCCTAACGATGCAACAACTTCATAATGACCGGCCAGAATTGTTATTTCCTTCCTAAATGTCTCGAGTGTTTTTAATTCTGCATCCCAGTTATTAAACGCAAATCTGACCATGGACCACCATTTGCAAAAGAACTTGTAGTTTTTAAACTCTTTTACCTCGCACTCAACAACAGTTCCAGGCTTGTGCTTTTTGAATATGCGGTCTGATGAGTCGTCTATTGTCATTAAACCGCGTGAATCTTCTAGTACCACGAAATTAGCTTTCATTAAGAAACAGACTGGTTGCGCCAGCCCCCTGTGCATATATCTCTCACTTTCATAGCGCCGCAGTCTGGGCAGCTATAAACAGGGCCAAAATACGGCACCGCACGTGCATGGCTACAGTTTTTATCACTAACACTCCTTTCGACCAGTCCTTCCTCGCCAGTAGCTTTTCTAACTTCTTCGACTTGGTTGCTTTGCCTCATAAGCTCAACACCTCTTTAATTTCATTTAAATACCCATTCCATAACCCAAACAGGCTTTGACCCTTTCTTATCGCTAGCTCCTAATCCCCAGCATGTGGAATGTTCGTCAAATTCTCCAAAGTCATCCCGGAAAAACCCAAACCGGACTCGATCTTTTTTTATTCTGTCTATACTTACCTTTTCACCTATGTATCTGCTAAATTCAGCCGCAGCCTGAACAATGGAGTACTCGCCAGATATAACCAATACATTTTCTGTAAATAAAACCGGTTCATTGAATACTTCTTTAAATTTCCCCATAGCATCCACCCTTTAATTAATAATGTTCTTCAAAGTCCACACCGGGAATACCAAGCCCCTCTTGGGTGACCTTAATTCCATAAACTTCGACAGGTTTCAAAGCGTCCGCCAATTTCAGCATTGCCTCACTATTTAGACCGTTCGCTTTGGCTTGCGCCTCTAGGGCTTCCGCTAATTTCTGTGTAGCCCCATCAGCTTCCATATTAATGTCTATTTGACAGTCACTGATAGTATTTCCAGAAAACTCCTTCTTTGCTTCCGCCACTGCTTTTTTAATATATTTCTCAGTCGTTGTAGTCATAATATCTACCCTTTATTGTTCCCATGTTGTATTTTAAGATTGTTTTGCTAAGCGTTTTGCAGCCTGTCAATTAACGAATATACCCTGCTGCTTAACTCGCCATATTGATCCAGATTCCCTATTTCGTACAATTCTGAAATTACATCCTTGAACAGCGCATGCATTAGCTGTTTCCTTGCCGCGTCGGTCTTTCGATCAAGCTCAGCATCATTTGACACAAAGTCAACCCCAACCTTGAGATACATCGTATATTCACTATCGTTAGAGAAACTTTTCCTGATATTTGGCAAACTGCCAGAATCTCGCACTTCTATCTCTGCAAATGCCGCTACGTTCCTGCCTGGGAACACGCGCTCACCTCTCTCGACTTTTAGCATTTTATTGATCATTATTTTCTCCTGCCTCATGTTATGATTCTAAGAGTACGCTGGGCAAGCCGTTATCTCTATGCCACTATCTCTATCTTGTGGAGTGTATAGTCTAACCTCGCAATCCGGATAAACCACATCTTCGGCAAGAAGGGTCACCTTTAGTAGTTCTCTATCTTTACTGAAACCGATCTTTCGCTTCTCTAGATCTTCTTTTATTATTTGGTAAGCTTTGTCGGGTGATTCAGCAACTACGTAATACATGCCGCCGCTTGCCCTTAAATCAACTTTATACAGTTTTTTACTCATTAGAATCACTCCTTATTTTATATCTCGACACTGAGATCGTCCGGCACCCAAATATCTTTCATTTCTTTCCAGCTAATGACATTGTTTCTGTCCTCTTCTTCAATAGGCTTGAGTTGTTTTTCTCCCATGTGATTTATAAGATAACCTTTTCGGGTTTTTACCCTACGATCTATAAACCATCGATCACCAAAAAATGTCGTGATCCCATCGATTTCTTTACCGGCATATCCTGTCACAGTCACTATCTTGCCGTCATTCCCGGCCCGGCTATCAATTATTTCATACTACCCCTCTATCATCTCATTAGTTATCTGCATTAATTCAGCTTCAGTTCCGTACTGTTCTTCAAAACGCTTCTTGTATGGGTGGCGGCTTACATATCTATCGCAATCAACGCCACCCTGATGATGGTTGAAACAAAGCCCTAGTACTTTAAAATGCGCCCCTTCTTTTGTTTTACCGTCTACGTGGTGTATCGCTGCCGGGGTGTAAACATCATGGAATAAGTAACAAACTATGCAGCCTAATGCCGCTACCGCTGCCATGTGATCTCTTTCTGCTTTAGTTGGGTTGCGACCTTTCATAATTAATGTCTTCTTACCTCAACCCTTTAATATTCCTTTCAGTTCCAGCATTTCGTCAATAAATATATCGCATTCGTCTTCCAGTTTTTTTATATATTTATCATCGCGCCCAACTCGAACACAAATATAAGATGACTGGCCTTTTATCCTTGGGTCGAAGCTTACAAAGTCGCACCATTCCCGCTCCGCTACCCATAGCTGGCCTTGGACTTGTGGTTTATAAGTGACGGGGAACACGCCGTCAATATATCTTTGCAACTGATTAACTGTGTTCGGGCATTTAATTTCAAGCATACCGTTATTATTTATCAGACCGTCTGGACTAGCGCCTATAAATTCGGAGCGCTCTATAAATGCAACGTGCTCAACATCGTTACCGGAATCAAACTCATACATTGCGCAAGCCTGTGGCTCGGTTTTTGTGCCCCATTCCATCGCCGCGTTTGAATATGTTGGCGTTATTTCATCGGTTAATAATTCAGCAAGGATGCTGTACATGTATGCTTTTCTTGTTAGCCCTTTGCCGCCTGCTAAAACGTCTTTAAATCTAGAGGCGGTGAGCTTACCAGCTCTCAACCTAAACCATTCTTCTGTGCCCTGATCTATATCTTTATGGATTAGCATTTTCTTTCCTCAGTTGCTCTTTAGTCCTTCTTAAAGCTTCGCTGAAATCTTTTTCTAGCAATTCCCTTAAGTCAGCGATGTTGTAGGCACCGCATAGTTTCCCATGGACAGGATGCCAGCTTTCGCTTTCAGATATATAAAGCAACTTATACAATTGGTCATATTGCTCTTGGCCTATCGTTTTAGTGGCTTTTTCTAGTTTCTCACCCCTGCTTTCCTCATCAATGCCAGTTTCAAGGAAGAAAACCTTTGTTAACACAATTTTAGCTGCGTAAGTTAGCGCTTTGCCTGGTGCCTTGTCCCCTCCGTCCATGCCGTGCGTAATAATTCTGTGGCACGACTTATCATCGGGGTTATCTACGTTTATAAAAGCAAACTCATATACCCCTTGATAAACTTTTTGTTTCGTCCCCTCAACGTCTGAACATATATCAAACGACTCTTGGCGGATATCTAAAGCAATACCGTTTTTTGTTAACAGCGGCTGAAGCATGGCTATAACGTCATCATATAGAACGCCTTGTCCCTGCTGGGCTTTTTTCTTTTGAAGATACTCCGCATCGTTTGTAACTGCGTTCATGCGCTGGTAGATGTTTGGTTTTTCTGTCATTTTGCACTCCCTTTAAATCGATCATTTTGATACGCTATTGTGTAACCCTGGTCATAATCAATACTTTGATGTTTCTTGCGAGGAATCCCGGCTCGGTAGTCTTTTAAGCCTTGAGAGAAGTCACCAGCCGATTTAGACACAACCTTTTGTTCCTTTCTGATGTATGTAACACCGTTTAATGTTATTTCATTTAGCATGGCCTACCCCTTTCGCTGCTATAACTCCAGATTGAACCCCTTTAGAGCTATAAATCATACTCGGCGCCCAGGCTGGGCCTAGAATAAATTTTAACCATTCTTCATATGTAGCTGTGCAGCTCGCAAACGTAGAGGCATTATTATCCGATAACCATCTGGCCAATTCCTCTGCTGTTGCAAATACCGGTGACATTGGCGTCCCCTCAGTTGTGGTGCTCCACAACTGATATCCATCACCCGCTGGCGGGTCGATCCATTCAAATTCTTCTGAGAGTTTTGCATACTTATCATCCGGCCATAAAACACCTTCACCTTTACAGCACCCACATTTCAGCTCAGCAATCCCTAGCCTCTTAGCCCTGGCTTCTACACATATCCATTGATTAATAGAGTCGTGCCCAAGCCCTACTTTCGCCCATTCATTAATCTCATCTGCCGTTGGTATGTATCCATTATCATAAGGAAGCCAACTATTTCCGCCATCCGCTATCTTCTTTTCAACGTCAGCGCGTTGTTTTTCATTTCTTGGGTTGCGAGTGAAATCCATTAACCTCCCTGCATCAAGCAATGCCTGCACTTCATCTTGCGTAATGCTATAGCACCATTTGCTTTCGTGCCTTTCAAACCCATACCAATCTTCACTAAGCCTTTTAACCTCTGGACTTTCGCCTGTACCGGAACAAACTTTACACTCCAACCCACGGTATGGATTAGCATATCCTTTCCAAATCATCTGGTTGATTGGGTAATCAAAGTCCAAAGCAACTCTTTTAATCTCGCGTCCCATAACCTACCCCTTTTCGCTCACAGATTCAGCAGCATCCTGGAACCCTTTAATTACATTAGCCATTCTAGTAGCGCTTTCTATTAGCTGATTATAACTGTAACTAACCGGCAGAGACTTAAGCTTACTTATTGTCTCTGCATAATCTACGACCGGTATCTTTTGCCCTATCCCTATTTCCTCCGGCGGTTTTCCGTGAACGGATCGTAATATTTCCTTAACTTCGTTTTCCGTAGCTTCAATAAGAAACCCGCCTTCAATATTCGCTATAATTTTCATTGTATTACCCTTTAGTTGTGGTCTTTTCTGTGTACTGCTTTTTCCATTCATCAAGCACATCTTTATCATAAAATACAGCGTAACCGCGCTTAATGTGGGCTGGGGCTTCCATCCCAGATAATCTGCCTGAGATTCTAGACATATTAATCGTTATTGGCTCATAACCTAAGTATTTTGCTGTTTCTTTTGTTGTAAATTCCACAATATAAGCCTTTAAATTGATGTGATATGCTTAGTATATTTATATATATTTATATTGCAACACTATTTCAATATATTTTTAATCTTTGCTAGTTGAGTCTTTGCATTCTTGCGCTTATTTTCTTTCATCTCGTCCGATTCTATGCGCTTTGATTCGTAGCTTGGGTGCCGGGGGTCGTTAAAGTCAACATAAGCACCACCTGATTGCTGCTTGTTTTTGCATAAAGCTCTGAATTGTGCGGCACCTGGTGGCCAATTCGGATAATATTCCAGACTTTCTTTAAGGCCTTTTTTAATTTCATCTTCTCCTAAGTTTTTTAGGCACGCTACCCAAGTAGGGTCGGCCGATTCCCCGAATTGACTTGTGAACTTATTACCGTACATGCCTGTCAAAATCGGCCAAATATAAACACACGCTTCACGCGCCTTTTTAATCGTCGTTGACGTCGTCCCTCTCTCTGTCACAGTTTTTCTGGACTCGCTCGACAAGTGAGAGTTTTCGATTACTTGAGTAATGGTTTTCATTTGATTCCCTCATTTTTGCATCAAGAACAGGTATCTGCTTTCTTAATTTGTCCGGGCTTCTGATATTTATTCGCCAGAACGGATCTTCATTGGCCCATTCAAATATTTCCACTATTCGTTGCCTTGGTACTTTGTTGCGCTCCCTTATCAACCGAATTGTGGTCGCCCATTTTTCAAAGTTGGGCTCTGGAGTTAACGGCATAACATCCAGTATTCTTCCATACATGTATTTTGCAAATTGGTAATCGAATGGCTCGTATTTTTGTTTTGTCATTTTATTCCCCTTTGTAGTTGTTTATAGTGTGATGTTATGTTGCCGGTTACGTCTCCGGAGGTGAATCCGCTCACCCGTTGCTGTCGGCGGCATTTCTGCTCTTTACCGGCTGTGCGGTGCCGATATGCCCGGCACTTGCTTTAATAATTCAATATCTATTTACGCTATAGCTTTTCGCGTCTAAGAGGGATAATGCGCTCTCTCAGATCATTCATGGTGACATCAATCCAAGGGGTATCATATTCGCCTGTCTCCTTGTTCAATTCATGCGTGCAACCAGTAAACATGATTCTTAAATCACTATCCACAAACCCCATTTCCCACCCATCAATAAAAGGAGTTTTATACAATTCATCGTCTACCATGAAAAAATACCCATTCTTTTTTAATTGCAGCAATTTTTCAAAGAATGCTTTAATCTTTAAATATTTATTGTATTGACCGTCGGTTGAAAATGTCTCGCGCACAACAAGCCGCTCAACTTGACCCGACCCTTCATTCTCTTTGCTCATTTTCTAACCCTTGGTTTATGTTTCAATTGTTACTGTTTAGTGTGCTGTTATATTTCTAGCAATCTGGCAGTAAATCGCCAGGTTTGCTGCATCCCATCGTGCGAAATGCTTATATTTTCACAACCGTACCCACGCTTTTTAATCTCTTCCTCGACATAAAACACAGTAGGCTTCTCTGTCGCTGTGCCTTCCGCGTTCATCATGTGAACGCTGTCTCTAATCTCCAACCAGTCGATCATTTACCACCTCCAAAATATAACAAGCCATTCAATAGCATGCTGTTAGGCACTCAATTCCTGCATCTGTTTTCGCAGTCTTTCCGGCAGCGCAAATTTTCCGTGCTCTTGATAATACCCCAAATCCCAGTCTTTTATTTTTTGCACCATTGACAAAGCGTCCTCGCCAACCTGTACTCGAGTAGCTGCCCAAATCGGCTCGCGCAGTACCATCTGGTGTATAGTGCAGTCGTTATCTTCAATGTCTTTGTAAACCTTCGCTGTGTTCATGTTATCTCCTGTATTAACACCCTTACTTTATTAACACGCACCTCGACAAAAAGAGGCAGTGTGGACAACCTACATATTAAACCTATGATTCTACTGTATTAGATCAATAATTTATCAGCAACCGTATGTAATCCGTAACAGTACGTCTCTACTCACCCAATTGTCCTTTATCGCTGTTTATCTGGTTTTCATGTAGTTGATTACCAGGAGCCGCCTCTTAAAGCTCTTTTTGATCTACTTCTGAGCATACTTTACGGATTTCGATTGTTTTTTATACACGTTAAGAAGCCGCCTTGCATTCGTGTTTGAAAATGCTTGGGGAAACAGTTGTGTATTTTGGCTTGATTGGTATAATAGAGGTAAGTAATGCAAGGTATGCGGCTACTTTCGCCTGTTTCCAATAAGCTAAATACTGGGCTGCGAACCCAAGCATTATTCAATGGTAAACATTTAGTCATGGTTTATCAACATCAAAGCCTCATTTATTTGGGGCTTTTTTGTGGGTGTCGCTCGCCATCCATTCGAATGCTATGCACCGCAGTTACTATTTCCTGAAAGTCCTCATCCCCCAAATCTGAGTCATAGTCTTTTAAATCCCAAGCTACTACAGCTGGCGACTTATCTCCCATATCATACCCATTTATAGCAGCATTCTCCAAAGCTTGCCTAACCATGTCAGTTAAATCTAGCCCATCTTTGTGCTCATTGTTATTAGCCATGTCATACCCCTATAACAGTTATTAGCTTACTCACTCAAACAGTCCCACTGCTCGCAAGCAGCATCATGTGCCAGCATGTCGGCGTACTCTTGTGCTAATGTGGCGTTTACCTCTGTATCAACCTCTTCCATTACTGCTACCAGCGCAAGCAAGGAAACAATTATTGATGCGATAATTAATTCTCTCATTGATTTATTCCTCAGCGTTTGGCTATAATTATTTCGGATTATGACAAGGCAATTTACTGCATTCTTCACACAATAAAACGGCACTACTAAAAAGACTCTCAAATCTACACCCGCAAGAAGGATTCCAGTCTTTCTCTATTTTTTCCTTGACGATGCGTACAAATCTTGCCGCATTGTCAGGGTAATCATTACAGGCCTTAGCTATCTTTTCCGCGTCTGCCTTTGTTACGCCCTTAATTGTAGCTTCGTCAAAAGGAAGCCCGCGAAGGTGCAGACCAGATACACCATAAAATCGGCCATCTGGTGTAGGTGAAAGCGGCTGGTATACGTATACTTTTGTTGGCTCTCTATTCATTTTCTGCCTCAATTTCCTTAGCTACGATCTGATCCACAAGATGTCTTGGTTATCTAGGTCGATAGTACTCTACTTTGTTAAGTACGCCTGGTAACCCGCTATCAATAACCCGCTGTTTAGCCTCACTCCCGAATAGAAACAGCGTACTTCCAGTGGGGTTGCTGCTAGCACCTCCATCAAAATTTATTTTCTTCCCCATTGTAAAGTGGTACTCACAGTAATTCGCTAGAGGGCCGTGCCATGGGGTGCTTCCACGCTCAGGAAGAAGTAGTATCCCTACTCCATGCCCCACCATTTTTCTTATCCATATTTCTTTTTGACTGAATGGAGGATTGCAGTATACAAATCCTGACCAATCGCGCACTAGGCCGTCCTCGCCTCTTTCTATAGCCCAGTTCTTTACGCCTATGCTAGTATGAATACCTGCACAAGGGTCTAGATTAATTTTCCCCAATGCTGAGTAAACCCACTTAGGAGTTCTTAAATTATCATTAGTTCCCATTGGTAATCTCTTTAGTTATAATCTGATCCACCAGATGCCTTTCTTGCAACTTCCGCAAGTGTTTTATCAAAGCCTCGGTTACGCACATGTCCGCTTTGCCTAAAGCGCCGGTTATTTTATGTAAGATTACTTGGTCTATTTCAGATTTTATGGTTTCTTGTGTGTTCATTTGTAACCCTCACTCTGCTGGTGATGTCTTTATACATTGAAATATTAAAGCTTTATATTTCTTCCAGAACGCTAGTGCTTTTTTACCGTCCATCTCTAATATCTCTCTATCGCTAAAAGCTTCCCAGTCGCTAATTGTATGTTTCTGGCAACCGATATATATTATTTTAGACGTGTAAGTAATAGAATATGCCTCTAAAAAAATATTTTTAATTCTCGCCATATCACCGACAGCATCCCGAAGATCGGCTTCCCGAAGATCGGCTCCCCGAAGACTGGCTCCCCGAAGATCGGCTCCCCGAAGATCGGCTTCCCGAAGACTGGCTCTCTCACCACCATCACCTAGCAGCCATAATTTATGATTTTCAATGATTTCTTTTAGATTTAATTGTGCGCTCATGGTTAAAGTCCTCTGTTAGTCCATTGTTAAGTACGCCCATCTCTACCACCCCGCCTTTTCTAAGTCGTTAGCTAAAGTTAGCTGATTTCGTTTAAGCTGTTCATCACTCTAAACCTTTTTACCGGCAGCTTTTTGTGCGGCGCGCCATCTCTCATAAGCCGTTTTCCCAGGTCTCATAACCCCAGTTTGCTCCAAGCAGTTAATATGTGTGCGCGGCCCCTTAACAGGGTGGAAGTCGTTACGTGTTACTTTTTTCATGGTCTCTACTCTCCTGTTTTGCATTTAAAAAATTTAGATCGTTAACTGATTTCTTTTCAGCTTCTTCAAAATCACGAAGGGCTTTTAAAGCAAGCTCTAATTGTTTATCAGTCGCGTTCATGCGTACCTCTACAACTCTGCGCTTAATGGCTTTTAAAATGCGCCTTAGTGGTTTCATGATGTTGGCCTTAGTTATACAAATGAATAATTGAAATATCCAGACCGATAACACTGTCGAATTTATAATCTGAGTATGGGCGCACGTCGCTGGGACCACCCCACCTAACACCTGAAACACCGTGCTCCTCGGCAAACGCGTGGAACTGCTTGGCTAGCTCAACGGAGCAAATAACAATAGTGTCGCCGTTGATAAGCCCGTACGATCTTCCCTCATACCCTATGAAAGTGAACGCCCTGCGTGGGTCTTTTGAAATTACAGTTGTCATGGTTTTATGCCTTTAGTGTGAGTTAAGGGGCCACGTAGGCCCCACTCGATACTACTGTGTGATTTTCAAAGCTTCGTCGAGACACTCTGAATACGTTTTGTTACCACCTTCACACCCGATCAGAAACTCTACTTGGTTCTGATACACTTCAGCCTCTGCTGTTTTATCTACATAACCAAAGCCAGTGATGATGGTGAACACTAACGCTACGATAAAAGTTTCCATGATTTAGTTCCTCTGTTTAAGTTGTGGCCTAGTGGCCGGTTAGTTAAAAGTTAGTTTCTATAACGCTTATATTCTCGATGCCGTCCAGCGGTTTACATTCGTTTTGCTCTGCCAGGTCTACCCATTCTCTCCATGTGTAGACCGTTGTAGGGCTTTCAGCGTCCTGGCGTCCAACCGGGGCGGCTGCTTCCCACTCGTGGGCTTTCACTCGTGCATCGATTTCGTTTGTGAATGCCATGCAGCGCATGAGCTTCGATGATGTAACTATGTGCGTGATGATTGTCATGACCTTCCCTCAGTTTATGTATTCGGAAATCATGCGGCTTGCGGTGGCTTTCGTAAGAGCTTCGCCTGCAACGTAATCCGACCAGAATTCATGGGTTTCTCCAGCTTTAGCGCTGAGCCCAGCCAAGAACCATACCTGCTTGCTTGACGCTCCGTAGTTACCAGCGCGTCTAGCTGCGATGTCCAGTGATTGAGCGATTTCTTTCTGTGCTGTCATGATGTTCCCCTTGGTGTTTATTAACTGTATAACTACATAATAGCACGCTATTATTATAAGTCAACACTTTTATTCGTATAATATTATTATTGCCACGCTGTTATCTTGCTGCTATTATACCGAAGGAGGTTCAAATATGAATAAAGCAAAAGAAGTGACTAAAAAACAACAACTTAGGAAGGCTAGGGAAAAAAAGCTTCTTCTAAAAGTTGCAACTCTCGCAGGCGGTCAAAAGAAATTGGCCGAAAAACTGGCTAAATTAACTAAGAGACCGATCAATCAAAGTCATATATCTAATATGATTAATGTTTATAAAAACCCTATGCCACCGGCTGAACTTGTTATACCCATGGAAAAGGCGGTTAATGGTGCTGTGACCCGGCATCAGCTTAGGCCGGATCTGTACCCTTATGAAAAGCCAGGCGTATATCCTGTTAAAGGGGAATGAAAGAATGAGAACTTTAAAGCAAGAAATGCAACACCCATTGCCGGAGGTGGAGCGAATATGGTTGCGGAGAGGCGCCACTATCATGCTAAGCCCATTGGTTTTAATTATTAGCATATTTTTCAGAGTAGCGGCTTCATTTATTGACGCAACAAATGAAACACTAGAATTTATAAAAGATTGCTGGTAGCAACATAACAACACACTAAAGAATAAAGGGGGAATAAAATGAGCGAAGATAAAGAAGAACCCACACTTGAGCCGGTGACGATATGGGAGCGCTACACAAAGCGAATCGATAGCTACCAGTTCAATCACACTGAGCCGGGGCATGTAGGCTAAAAATTGGGCATCTGCCGATGGCTGGCGGAAAATTCACGGGTATAGAGTTCACGGGAATATTTTTGAAAAGCTTGACGAGAAGCAAGAACTTACGTTTTAACTGACTTAGATAGCTTTGAGGATGCGGATAATTTACAACAGCTACAAGGGGAATAAAATGACAAAGTGCAGGGTATCAATAGACGAACTTAACAATGATCGGGGTGATTACACTAGAGAAAATTACCTGTTTGACCTGGGCCGCATTCAAAACAGAGCGATAAATATCATGATTGATAAAGCCGCTTTCTTGGATTGTCTTGACGAACCCTTCTCAAAAGACGAAATCACAGAGCAAGATGCAGATGTGATTCATGCAGCGTATGAAGTGGATCACCGCTTTAAATTACATGATTTTCAGTTTAAAGAATACGTGTTCAAGGCGGCGTGTTACAAGCTACAGCTGTGCTTTGAAGATTTTAAAGATGATTTAATGAGTGGTGATTGTGACGATTAGATTTGTTATAATATGGGAAAAGGCACTTACTTATGGCTCTTACCCGTGATTTAACAAGACCGCTTACTCGTGATTTAACTAGGCCGCTTGATGGCTCGCCCTATGAGCGATGCAGGGGTCTAACTTTATTAGCATCGGCAAGTAGCAGATATTATTCAATTCCTATCGTTTCCCTGGCTGCTGATTTTGACGTATACATCAAATACGCCGGAACCCCGGTCTTAGCATTTGATATGTTATACGGGAGCGCGTCTGTAGGGTCGCATTATCTTGCAGTAAAAGCCGCCACTGGGACGGTAGTTGTGTCTCAGGGCACTGCAACCGATGTCACGGGTTCTGTGTTAGTCGATGATGGTGAGGAGCATTTAATCCACTGGAATCGGACGGGTACGGCAAACAAAGTCTACATAGATGGTGTGTTAGACCCTTCGCTTGATTTTACAGAAACGGCGAATCTAATCACGTTCAGTAATATCGGGACTCGCACCACGATGGCATATTATACAGATGGCTATGTTTCGGACTC
>AZIB01004412.1_pt1 | contig 66436 bp, 96 predicted proteins | sample 359021 | NCBI WGS metagenome assembly AZIB01 (sample SAMN02429711, study PRJNA222659) | marine sediment metagenome | biome: Sediment sample; isolation source: sample MGS-HAV from oil contaminated site at the Gulf of Genoa where a Haven... | place: Italy: Haven | collected 2011-04-11 | depth 78 m m | reverse complement strand
ATCCAATCGATCCGGTAGATCCAATCGATCCGGTAGATCCAGTAGATCCAGTAGATCCGGTAGATCCAGTAGATCCGGTAGATCCTCCCGCTACAGGGCACATGATCCCTAAAGCGAGGTTCGATGAACTTGGCGCTAAAAATCGCCAGCTTCAGAACGAGATTTCCGAACTTCGAAAAGCTCCGCCTGCTGACCCAGCTACACCTCAACCAGCCGCACCAGGCATTGATGTGGCAGAGAGCTACACGAAAATGCAGGAAGCGATTCTTGCCGGGGATGATTCTGGCGGCCTTTCAGCATTCCAGGCCATGGCAGCTTCGATCACCAATGGGCTACGCAGTGAACTTCAGGGCGAGATAGACCAAAGCAACCAGGGTGTAATGTCTGCTGTCGCTTATAACTCTACTCTCACAACAGTCTATAACGCATACCCTGAGTTAGATGAAAACAGTGCAGACTACAATAAAGATGTCGCGCAAGATGTTCTCGAAGTTACCCAGGGGTTTATCGCCCAGCAGTACGATCCTGCCGACGCGCTAAATAAAGCAACTAAATTAATTATGGTCCCAAGAGCTACCGCTGCGGCACCAGCACCACCAGCACCACCGAAACCCGCCGTCGCGAAGGCCACAATTACCCACACAGATGTTGCTAAAAAGACGGAGACTGCTAATAGCCAACCGCCCGATCTTGGTGGGCAGGGTAATATTAACTCCGATGGTGGCGACGGTGACGACTTGAACTTTGAGACGATGACGGACGAAGAGTTTGCAGCTCTGCCGGATTCAACGAAGGCCCGGTCTCGCGGGGATATTGTATAGGTGGCCAACCCCTAGTTAGGGCATCCCTTAGTAGTAGTAGCGTAGATTACACCCTGACTATCCAGGGTGTAATTTAATCTACAGATTATTCCATTAGGCCCTTTCAGCATATATGTAAGTACTCGCGACCCGTCCATAGTGTCGTAGATTTGTCCGGGGGCCCCATTTTGCTGCACTAGCTCTTGTTCGGTCGAGCCTATCCAACTTAACATTCTGTCGTCCGCAGTTTCCGTTGCACAGCCACTCAAGCCAGTAATACATAACGCGATTAATATCCTCATAACTGAATATTACGCTTGCAATTGTTTACATTCAAATATTAGCTGTGCTAATATGATGATTCGTCTACCGGTACGATAACTGGTCAGTCCCGCTAACTGTAATCAGCGCACTTCGATTCGTCAGACGCGATAGATCTGACCGAGTTCGGCCCTCGTTAAACGGCGTGAATTTCGTTGTTGCTCTACACGACAGAGAGCTAAGGATTTTTACGCACATTAATTAAGGGTTAAACCATGCCATTAACAAATTTTACCGACCTGACGACTGAACAGAAAAAAGTTTGGTCTCGAGATGTCTGGGATCAGGCCAGAAACGCATCATTTATTGAAAACTTCATTGGCACCGACTCCAATGCTGTCATCCAACGTGTTACCGAACTAACTGAAACAGAGCGTGGAAACGCTGCTGTCATTACGCTTGTCGCCGATCTTGATGGAGATGGTGTGACGGGTGATAACACAATGGAAGGGAACGAAGCGGCACTTAACGCTTACGATACCGAAATCACAATCGACCAACTTCGCCAGGCGAATCGCCATAAAGGTAAGCTTGCGCACCAGAAGTCTGTCGTTAATTTCCGAGCAACTTCGAAAGACAAGCTAGCTTACTGGCTTGCTGATCGACGTGACCAGCTTGCTTTCCTGACGATGTCCGGCATTGCGTACACCAGCACCAATCGTGGTGGAGTCCGACCTGTATTGGGTGGCGGAGCACAAGGTCAGAACTTCTCTGAACTCGCTTTTGCTGCGAATGTCACTGCCCCAACGGGTAAGCGTCATTGCCGGTGGGATGCAACTAACGGGCTAATCAGCGACGCAGCAACAACTGACGTTGTGATTGCAGACACTTTCGAATATGCCACTATTGTCGAAGCCAAACAGTATGCCAAAGAACACGGCATCCGAGGTGTTCGGCAAAAAGGTGGGATGGAAGAACAGTACCACATGGTCGTTACGCCAGCAGATATGAAGAACCTGGAACTGGATACTAACTTCCTCGAGAATCAGCGTGGAGCTGGTGTTCGAGGTGACAGTAACCGTCTCTTCGCAGGCGGATCTTCTGTCTTGGTCAACGGTGTGTGGGTCCATGAGTACCGCCATGTCTATAACACCCAGGATGCTGTTTCCGGCGTCGACAAGTGGGGCGCAGGAAGTGACGTAGACGGAGCCAGGCTATTGTTCCTCGGCGCACAAGCCATGGGTGTCGCGGACATTTCTCTACCTGATTGGGTTGAGAAAGAATTCGACTACGATAATCAGCCTGGTATTTCTATAGGCCAGATTTTCGGTATGTTGAAGCCGCAGTTCAAAACACCGTTCGATCGTGATTCCGATTACCTGCCTACCTTGCAGGACCACGGAATGATGGTTGTCGATGTAGCACGCGGATAACGTGCAGCCAACCTGAGCCCCGGGTAAAACCGGGGCTTTATTTTACCTGACGATATGAAGGTGTTTTAGAATGAGCAAAGATTATATTTGGATTGAAGCAAATCGTGAAGTTTACGCGGCAAATACATTAGGTTTTTCAATCCACCTGGAAAAAGGTGAGAAGCAATTAGTCAGGCGTGACCTGGCAGCCATTGCGTTCACGAATCAAACGGCAGTGCCTTGCGCTAACCCTAATGACCCCACAAACAATGTGCCAGACTTTGTTCCTGAAGCACTCGCGCATGAAGAATTGAAAGCCAGCGTCAAGAGCGCTTGCGAAAAAGTTATGGATGATGGCGAACCATCAAATTTTACCGATGGCGGCCGGCCGACAGTATGGAGCATCGAGGCGATCTTAACGGAAGTAGATCCCGTCCTCATTACCCCAGCACTTGTCGATGAAGTATGGGAAGAAGTTACTAAAATCGCAGGGACCTAAACATGCCGACAATTACCGGCCAAGAGATTGCCGATCAAGTCCAGTACCTACTGCAGGACGCGGACAGCGTTCGGTGGGTCGACGCCGAGTTGTTGGTGTGGCTTAACGCCGCCCAAAAAGAAGTTGCTTTCTATAAACCGGACGCGAGCGTTACTAACGCAGCGGTCGTCTTAATAGCCGGAACGAAACAGTCTATTCCCGCTGCCGGTATCCATTTCCTGAAGCTCACCCGCAACATGGGTACTTCAGGTACGGTGCCGGGCAAAGCTGTCCGTGCTATCGATCAGGAGATCATGGACGCGCAATCTCCCGACTGGCATTCCGCAGCAACTGATGCCGTCGTTACGCATTATATGTTCGACCCTCATGACCCACTTAATTTTTACGTAACACCACCGCAACCCGCATCGGGCTTCGGCTATGTCGAAATGGTGTACGCATCGAGCCCTACGGATTTAGCAACCCTTGCAGGAACGATCACTATTTCTGATAATTTTCAGAATGCGTTGGTTAACTATGTCATGTACCGGGCACTGTCGAAAGATGCTACCTACACAAAAGATGGTGTAGACGCGACTCAGTACTACCAGGCATTTCTTTCCAGCATTGGCGTCTTAGGCCAGATACAAGCAGCGGTAAACCCAAATAACGCAGCGGGCAACCCTAACGTCAATCCTCTTGAGCAGAGGAGCAATAATGGATGACCACTGCCTACACTGAGTTCCAAAACGACATTGTTCTGCAGGCACCTGGTTGCCCTGACACTACTATTCTGCGTGCTATAGCGAGAACCGCTACGGAATTTTTTCGACGCTCTACCGCCTGGCGCGTCGACTTTCTTGGTGCGACAAGCGGTGGTGCGCCGGTCGCGATCACCTCTGGTGTGCCGGTTAACTGCCGAGTCCTTTCAGTCATAGAACTGAGATATAACGATGAATTGCTTGGGTTAAAAACCCCAACACAGTTCACCAGAATGTACCCTGACGAGCCGTCTGGGTCCCCGCTTATCTATACAGTGTTTGAGTCAGACGATGTTCGCGTCATGCCTTATCCCGCAACGTCCGGGCTAGTCAATGTCTTCGATGGTCGGGCGATCATAACGCCTACCAAAGATGCGACGGAACTTCCTGACGATATGTTTGATAAACATTTCGAAGCGATCATGACCGGGACGCTAGGCAAATTATTTATTATGGGCCACCAATCGTGGTCCGATAGGCAGATGGGTTTAGCTTACTCTGCCGACTTTGACAATAAGATACGCATTGCGAAACGCGAAAAACGCGGAGAGTCTGGCGCGGCGCGTATAGCCGTTGGTGCGCCTTATGGCGGCCTTGTGAGTGGTGCTTCGTCTCGGAGACAGTATTAATGGAGCAAGTGACCTTACCTGATGCTATCCAATCACACATTGTAGATGTGAAACATTTGGACGAAGCCATGTTGCTGATTGAGCCTGGGCTTTCGATCACCCAGGAAAAAACAAAAGCTAATTGGAATTCGTATCACGTTTATTTCGAATTGAAGATCGAATCTTCAAAGCTAGTCATGGTGACAGAGCAGATGCCGGACGGTAGAAAACCAGTCGGCTTTTTTATATTCACTGAAACCCCGGACTCTATTTTTATATGGGTTGCATACTCGTCATCCCAGTCGAACATCGTTGAAATTGCAATGGATCAGATAATGACCCTCGCTAAAAACTTAGGGAAATCATCTATCCAGTTCGGTTCCCCTCGCCGAGGCTGGGAGAAAGCGGCAGCCAAACTGGGTTTTGAAGTTGAAGAAGTAAGGTACAAAAAATATGTCCAGTAAACCGGATAAGGTAAAAGAGACGCTCAGTGAGCGGTTGTCTAAACAAGAAGCCGCGCGCACTGCGCAGCTCTCAGAACGCATTCTCTCTAGCGCCGCACCATCGCTCGCCCGTCTATCGGACAAGAAGTTTGGCGACGTTGCTACTGGTCGAGCGAACGCTGATGTTAACCAACAATTTGGGGTAACTAGATTTTCTACTGACCCTTCACGCGGTATAGGTGTTGGCGGCGTAGGTGGTCGTAACCTGGCGCGCCGAGGAGCGTTATCACGGACATACAATGAAGCCAAGTCACGGGCGATGGGTGTGGAAGATACTCTAACGTCTAACCTTGTTGCGAGCGGGACAGATACAATCGCAAATACTCAATCCGGATTGAATGGTCTCGCGAATTTTAGTGCTAATGATGCTTCCAGGCGCGCACAAATCCCTGGTACCGGACAAGCAGTGTTTAATGGACTCACAGACATTGGAAGTTCCCTTATCTCCGCTAAAGGCATCCGGGACCAGAAAAAATTCATGGAGAGTTTCCAGACTAAAGCTGGGAGCCAGATATAATGCCTTCGTTAACTGGGGTTAATATACCACGGCTTCAAAGTTCTTCCCTGCAATCAGCACCGACGTTTGCAGTGACGCAGGACTCCACTACCGAAACCGGACTCCGTACAACAACGACTACGCCTAATCCCAGTTTTGACCTCGCCAATGTCCAGACATTTGGTGTCGGGCAAAGCCCGTACGGTCGGGGTGTTAACTCAGGCCAAAGCACAGACGCGACTTTGCAGGGCGTATTTAATAGCCGTAATTCACGGACTAATCAATTTGTTCTACCTGCAATTGATAAGCAAATCGGCGAGCTAGACAGCACCGAGCTTATCGATGACGCGAAAGCAAATGCTGAAACCGCCTTTGATGGTGCCGAAGCACAGACCAACCGGGAATTGTCTCGCCGTGGCATCCGGATGACGCCCGCTCAAATCAGAGCGTTTCAACGCCGACAAAATCTTGATAGCACGCTTAATGCAGTTGGCAATGTGAGTGATGCTCGAACTAAACAGACAGAGCGTAATACTGCACTTGCCGCCGACTTATCAAACAAAGGGCAGGGACTCAATAATGTTGCGCTCCAAAGTCTAGCCGGTGCGTCTGCGCGTGATACGAGTAGATCAACCACTAACAGCGCAATCGACGCGAACCACCGTAATAGCCAGATACAGACGGCAACTGGACTTACTGGGCTAGGAATAGCTGCTTATGCCGCTGGGCTTTTATAAGGACAATCAATGGCTAACAACACAATTAACACTGGTGCCGGGCTCAGATCAATCACGAGTGCGCTACTAAACAATGCGCAAAACAATCAACGCCTGCAGTTCCAGGGGCTTCAGTTGCAGCAGCAAAGTGAAGTGGCCCAACAGCGAAACGCAGCTAGTAGTGAAACTAACGCTATCCGCAGGGAAGAACTAGACTTTACGCGGGGTAAACAGACACAGGAAAATTTGATAGCTCAGTCAGATGTCATTACTGGACCCGACGGTAAATCACTTTCTACTCTGGATATTCTATCCGACCCATCCCGCGCCCAGGTAGGCTTAGATATTTTACGAAACGATCCTGAGCTAACCCGAAAAGCAGGCGGGCGAATTTCTAATGTTGAGTTGAATGCTGATGGCACAGGACTAAACATTTCGTTTGAAGATAAGGATGGAATTGAGAGAGGTGTCACAGAGAATGGCAAAAAATTTGCCGACGGTGACCCCCTGATGACAATTAGTCTTGAAGATGCGGACAGATTTTTTTCTGGTAGTGTTGGCCGACTTCGAGCGCTCGGCGGAAAGCCTAATGCAGATACTCTATCAAAACTCTCTGCTACTTTTGACCAAACCTCTAACCCCGCTTTTAGACGCCCTGGATCCGTAGATGAAGTTTCGGACCCGGTCCTTCACCAGCTTGGTAATCGGTTTAACCAGAATAATTCTGGTATTCCAGATGACTCTCTCAAGCTTACCGGAGTTCAGAAAGAGTCCAGCCTATTCGATGGGGTATCGTTACCTTCTATTGGTGCTGAGTCTAGTAATTCGCGGTCTATCCCAATAAAAACAATTGAAAACAATTTACGTTCTATAGATAAACAGCTTACTAATCCTGGTGTAAATGACGAACGCCGAACGGAATTAAGTTCAAAACGAACGACGCTTATATCCCACCTGAACGATAAGAAGCAAAGGCTCGAACGTAGCCAAGAGTTACAAGCGGAAAATAAACAAGACCCTAAGTCCGCACGAGCTAGTCAGGTCCGGAGAGAATTAAAGCAGGTCAATAAAATGTTAGGGGGGCTCGAACAAGGAATAGTCCCTACGGATAAGACATTTTCCAGCCGCTCGAATCTGGAAAAAGAGCTAGTGAAAACAAAACAAATTGTTGGGGAGCCGACACCGGAGCAAGCTACTTCTGCGCTACAGTCTATGCTGGACGCTAAAGCTGATTCCAGGCAGCCTCGTATGGAGCTTGTTAAACAACTCTTTATGACGGGGGCCCTCGACCCTACCACTGACATTGATAAATCAAACAGATTTATTAACACCGGGCGGTTTGAGGCGGGCACCACTGTCAACACGGCGAAAGGCGCATTCCAATTAACAGGTTACGATGGAGACAAACCAAACTACGAGCTCCTCGATACTGTGGTAGATAACGGCAGCCTTAAGTCTACCGAGCTTCTAAGCCAAGAAGAGATACAAACTTCTCAGGAAAGTATATCCTTCCTGCAAGATCGTGTTGCGCAGCGTCTTAATATCCCGTCTTTTTCTTCCGTGGAAGATCCTAATACGCAGGCTCGAATTACGCGTGTAGCTGAATTAGCATACGGATTTACGGAAGGTGATTTTGGAAATATTTTAGGAGCGGACGTCACTGACACTACAGACATAAATCGTTCGATCGACGCGATTGATCTGTATATGCAAGGCAAGCAAGAAAATGACGAGTCTCTGTTCGTAAGGATATTCGGCGGAGAGCGCATGATTCATTCCGCAGCTGATGCTATTGGCGGATCTCTTGCTGGATTTGACCAGAATAAAGACCCGGAAGAAATGCAGGAAAAGACGGACGAGATGGCGGAGATCATCCCCGACGAGTTTACAGAAAAAGAACGCATGAACGCGTGGGTGGTCTTTACTAGATCCCGTAAAATAAACCCTAATGCGTCTGATAAATCCAACATGCAAAACGCAGTAAGGCAGTTGGAAAAAGGTAGAAACTAGGAGCCTATATGCCTAGCCTATCGGAAGTCCTCGGAAACGACGGCCCCCAAGAATCAAACACTTCGCTCTCCACGTTTCTAAATGGACCTTCTTCATCGGGAGTAGCTCGCGCGCCTGGCCTAAGTGAAATAGCACCACCACCTCGTTCAATTCAAAAAGTCTCGCCTACCCTACAGGGAGCAGTTACCCGGGGGACAGATAACACACAAGCCACATTGTTTGCGGCCACTCAAGCACTCGGAAGTGTCATGGGCGCAGATCCTATTGAGCAGTTCGGAAAGGAGGGGCTGGAACGCAATTTAGAAGAAGCGTCCAAAAATCCCCCGCGCATTGAGCGTTTTGACGATATCGACAGCCTGGCAGACGTGGGCACTTACTTTGTTGAAGCTGTGGGTGAACAAATTCCGCAACTCGCAATGGATGCGATATTGGGCACCAGCACTGGTGGGTCGGCATTGTTCGCTTCAAAAGTCGCTCGAGCGTCACTCGGTAAATCTTTACTCCGCAAGATGCCCCTTGAACAGGCAGAGCAGACCCTGGACAACATCGCTCGCGAGCGGTTTAAGAACGGGTTTACAGCAGGTTTTTATACAGGGATATACGGCCAAGTCGCAGGTGAAACTCAGTTAGAATTTGAGCAACGTGGCATAGACAATCCGGAACTCGCATTGATAGCGGGCATTCCAAAAACCCTATTGGAAAGATTCGGACTAGAATCCGCAATCCTCAAAACTGTCACGAAGACAGGTGTGCAGTCGAAGACGATTACGGATGCCTTGCAGACGATCGGACGCGACACTATATTAGGGATGGGTACAGAAGGGTCGACAGAAGGACTCCAAGGCTTAATCGATAATATCGCAGTCGCGTCACAAGACCCCACGTTCGATATCTCAAGCCGCGATAACTTAATGAACCTTGCGGACCAGACATTAAAGGGCGCCATTGTTGGTGGCGCATTGACAGCGCCCATTGCCGGTGTCCGAGAACTCAGAGCCGACACGAACGGCAATGTCGAAGATACACCTACTCCGGAAAGCCCAGAGCAATTAGATGCCCAGCTAGATAATATTCTTGATCCTGGTACTCAATCGGATACCGTTATTATCACGCCAGGTGCTTCTCCCAGCGATGGAAAATTAGACAACCCAGCGTATTTTGTCGAAGAGTTACCTACTGGGTTTACAGTAGTTACTACTGACGAGGCGAAGATACAAGCGTTACAAGACCCCGCTATCCGTGATGATCCAGAAGCGCAGCAAGTAATGTTCGGGCAATTCATTGGGTCAGTTGATGAAGGCAAGAAGCCTAACGCAACCAAAGTAGTCACCGCTAAGAACGCAAAAGGGCAGTCACTGCGAGACATATTAGTTTCTGATGAGAACCTTGATGCACAAGTAGACCGCACCCAGCAGGATGTTCCTGAAGGAGGCAGCCTGGAAGTCAACGACGTCTCCGATGTTATTAAGACTCGTGCAAATCCTAATGTCGGGGAGTTTGAAGCTAACATGGAGATCGACCAAGACGATCTACCTACAGCTACTGAGTTTGATTTTCAGGAAAATTCTGGCTTCGACGGGATGCAGTTAACCGATGTAGACAACCCTGTCATATCAACAGGGCAGGCAGCCGAGCTACTAGGGTCAGAGCAAACGGCATCCTCAAGATCCTTAGCTGAACTAGTTGCTGAACAGGTTCGTGATGTTCAGGTCTTTGATAACCCGAAGAAATTCTTAGCTGATAAATTTCAGGCCCTCACTGCGTTAGGCTACCTGGTGACTGGTGCCCGGACCACCACTAATGAAAACCAAGAAACAGTGCTTGAGGGATTTAAGCCCACTCCGGATGGTAAGCCGGAACCAAGTTTATATAATAAAGTTTTAGAGTTGCAGGAAGAGAATCCATTTATTGAGTTTGCAGTCGTCAAGGACCCAAAAAAGAATCAATATTTTATCCAGCAAAAACCATTGTCACCATTTCTAGTGGGCGAAAACGCTATTACATTTGATAGCTCTGGCACGGTTTCAGAATCGTTTGTCGTAAAAAAGTCAATTGCCCGGGCTAAACAAGGGCAGCCGAATATTGGCCGTCGCACCGGAGCATTAGCTTTTGTGAAGGTTGACGACAACGGCAATGCTATCCAAACCAATAGTGGTGAATCGCAGCGTACATACTTCCATATCCCGACAATGATGTCTTCTATGTTAGACGTCCTTCGTTCCGATAGTGCTACAACAATGCCTTTGGTTGCTCGCCAACGATTAGCAGCCATTGAAGCTTTGGCGCAACTCGCTGCCAATGGTTACATGCCCGACTTCAATACACAACGCACCGACCTTGGCACTCTGCTTAACACTCTTTCTGTTAACCCTTCCGGCGTGGTTGTTGGTAATCCGAGAACGCTCAATAAAATTGACGCGGATAAAAATGCGTTAGATGCGACACTCCAACAGCACGCAGAAATTCTTCAGGCGATAGATAATAAAGTCCAACAAATTGATCAGGCGGGGGATGAAAACCCACAGTTGTTTGAGGAGTTAGAAGCTTTAATTGAGACACGGAAGCGCTCGGACGCATTTATGAGGAAGCGCGGTTTGTCTGCACAAAACCTCGAAACTGAAAGTGAATTAGTTCAAGTCGTTGCTCAAGTCATTGGTAGCGAACTACAGTTCGGCCGCCCCGAATCAGCGCTAGATGTAACGGACCCAGGCAACCAACAACGAGATACTAACCAAGGAATTCATCGAGATAATTCCCGAGCTTCCTCTACACAACCACATACCAAAGTATTCGATTCGGTAGGGAAACCAATACATCAAGCGAAAGGAGTTAAGTTCTTCGGGCGATCTATAACAGGTCTGGAAACAAACTTTGTTAAAGCTATTGTAAAAGCAACCGGTGTCCTGGCCAACGTCATTGTTACTGACGTCGATGGTGTACGCAACGACCCTCATTTGTCAGCTATCGCAGGCTTAACCGCCAAAGAATTTAGAGTTAATCCTGAGTTACAAGGGCGAACACTCGGTCTTGGCCCGGAAGCAATAATCATACTAAGATCCCTACCAAAAGACGCAACGGCACAACAAGTTGGCGAACGCATGTTGGTGCTGGGCCATGAACTAGGCCATATTGTTTACCGATCGCACGTCGATAACCTGTCTCCAGGAATCAAGCGGGCGATGTATGCAATATTCAAGCAAGACGGTTCAGCCCTATCGTTTGAAGAATGGACTGCGGATAAATTTGGCGCGTGGGCTCTCGCGCAAGCCCAAGGCAAAACGAAGAACAAGACGGTGGCCGACACCGTGTTTTCGGCCATTAGTAGTAAGCTACGAAAAATCTGGACTGCGCTACGCAAAGTAGTTAGCCCAGAATTACGGGAACGGTTTACGAGAAGCCGCGATTTTGAACGTGTATTCATTCAAAATGTATTACAAGCAAGTGGCGTCAACCACCAAGTTAAGAAAGTAGACATAGACATTGGTGTATTCACCGACAACATGTCGATAGATCCTGCTTCTTTCGACATGTCTGCGTTCGAGCTAAAACGTATAACGAAAGCTATCCGAAATAACGTCCCTCGCTACGCCAGCAACATGCTGAAGGTCGCAAGCCCTTTTATATTGACTGGTCATCAACGCTTGAAACTTATCGGCGCTACTAAACTCGCTAAAATGTTCTACCATGACTCACAGTCAATCGGTGAGGGTAGCAGCTACTTTAATATCCTTCAGTCACGTATCACTGAACAAATTACAAACTATGATCAGGCGCTACCCTCCGACCCAGAGCGGCGGGCTAAGGTGTTAGACATCATGCAGAAAGAGTGGACTTCTGAAACTATTGCTAGGTTAGAGCCAGACTTCGTCACCGAAGTTCGACGTGCTCGTGTTCAGCACCGTCAGTTCCTCACCACTCTCAATGCAAAGATGGGTAATCGAATTGGAAATGTCGCTGACCACTTCCCCCGGGTATTCAACGCGGAATCCATTATGGATAACCCTCAAGTATTTGACCAGGTGTTGGCAGAAGTTGAGTTTGCCGAAGAGATGCAGACGGACCCTGATAACGCTATTCGCCGTGCTGGTGAGATCCGAGAACAGATATTAGATGCCGGAGGTGTCAGGGAATTTATTGACTCCTACGCACCCCCCGGCATGGATTCCAGACTGTCGAGAACTTTGGTTAGCGAAGGACTCTCCGAAGCTATGCAAGAGGCGGGATTTTTACATGAGGGCGAAGATGCTTTGCAAGCGTATATTGTTTCTGCCGTGAAACGAGCTGAGTTTGAAAACATCTTTGGACAGGAACGATCCATAAAGCATGTCCTACAAGAACTTCACGGGCGAATCCAGCGAGGTGAGTTTGTAGACGTTGGTATGATGAAGCGATTAGAGCGCATGCAAAATAAACATAACGAAACCTATCTCGCTAGTGGAGAAGCTATACCAGAGCAGACTATTTGGGATGCTAACTTTAAGTTGAAAGAGGAACTCAACAAGCTAAATCACGAAGATAGAATCGTCGCACAAAAAGTAGTTGACGGGTATATGGGACGACTTGGACTTGACATGTCTCCACGATTAAAACATTTTCAATCATGGATTATGGTCCTGGAGTTTACGACTACATTGGCGTTCGCTGCCTTAGCCTCTGTACCTGATATCGGGAACATAATGATCCGTGCTAAAGACCCGCTCACAGCAATGAAGGGATTCTCTAAACTCATTAAGAATAGAGCAGATGCAATGGCTCAAGCCAAAGCGCTTGGGATTCTCCATGAACGATTTACCAGCCAGGCGCTGTTGAACTCCTTCGGATCTGAATTTTTTGACGAACGCACCCAGAAAGTCACGGATACATTTTTTAAATGGACCGGGCTTACAGCATTCACAGAAATGACACGAACTGCAGCGGCAACGATGGCCGAAGTGTTTATCGAGGAGAACGCACCGAAAGCACTGCAAGGTGACGAACGGGCTATCAGATACCTGCAAGAATTAGGGATCACAGCCGAGCAAGTTCAACTTTGGCAAAAACAAGGTAAACCGGTGCAACCCGCTAATGACGGGGACTCTAATACACGAGCGATTAGGGACGCGATGTCCAGATTCGTTGACGAGTCTATCCTGCGCCCCAATCCTGCGCAGCGACCAATATATGGGTCTGACCCACGCTTTGCCTTGGTTTGGCAGTTGAAGTCGTTCTTTTACAGCTTTGGTACTGTCATCATCGGTGGTATTGGACGGGAAATAAAAGCGCGACGGGCAGCGGGCGACACGCATTTCGAACAGAGTGTCCCACTTATTCTTGCTGCAGTTGCATTATTACCACTAGCCGCGCTCGGCCTGGAACTCCGCGAACGTGTTAAAGAAATACTTCACGCTGCGGTGGACGAACCCTACACTCCTCAAAGTGATCGATTGAGTACCGGCGAATACTTGTTCGAACTGTTTGATAGGGCAGGTGGTCTCGGTCCTTTAACAATCCTCCGAAACATGTTTACTAGTGCAGACTATGGAAACTCGGTACTTCTATCGGTTGGTGGCCCGGCTTTTGGTCACGCAGAAATGATGCTGGACCCTACTAAATCGTGGGAATCTAAATTAAAACGAACTACCCCAGGGCAGCAACTTATCCCGTTTTAGGGTAAAATAATTAGCACAGCTAATAGGATAACCTTGTGCCCACACAGGTACTCACATTCAGTATTCAGGACTCTGGCGGTAGCGACGTAGCAAACGCGCTGATTGTCGCTCGCCTGAATAAAACTGATTATCTGGCACTCGGTGGCACTGTCTTCCCCGAAGTTGTAGTAGCAACGACGGATGAGAATGGCGCAGCGACAATCGATCTCACCCCAAATTCGTTGGGCACTCAGGCTTCGCTTTACTATATCCAGGTATACCAACCTACTACGGGTATGAGGCTGATCAATGAGCTTGTCACAATGCCCGATGCCGCTGCGGATTTCAGCACGCTGATAGCGTCCTTACCCGCCCTTCCGGTTAACCAGGCAGAAGCCTTCGCCGTTGCCGCTGCCGCCAGTGCTGTTGATGCGGCCGCCAGTGCCGCCCTCGCAACCAGTGTTTACGATAACTTTGATGACCGGTACCTTGGTGTCAAGGTCAGTGACCCCATTGTTGATAACGATGGCGACCCACTGGTAGACGGCATGTTCTATTTTAATTCCACCAATGATGAGATGGTTTTTTATGATGGGGCTGCCTGGCAAGATTTTACGACTCAAGCGCAAACCTCTGCTACGTCCGCTGCCTCGAGTGCCGCGTCTGCTCTGGCAGACCGCAATCTGGCTGAAACAGCCAAGACAGATGCGGAAGCTGCGGAAGCACTTGCTCAGATAGCAAAGACTGACGCAGAGACAGCGAAGACAAACGCGGAGACTGCTCAAACTGCAGCGGAATTGGCAGAGACCAATGCAGCTTCTAGTGCTGCATTGGTCGAATCTATTTATGATAGCTTTGACGATCGATACCTTGGTGCCAAGTCATCAGCGCCGACGGTAGATAACGACGGCAATACGCTTGTCGCCGGGACCTACTACTATAATACGATCACAGCCGTCATGGGTGTCTGGTCAGGCAGTGCGTGGCAATACGATGTCACACTGGCGCAAGCAGCGGCCACTGCTGCACAAAGCGCGCAGACCGCAGCGGAAACTGCGAAGGGTTTAGCTGAGACAGCGCAAACCAACGCAGAGACTGCCCAAACCGCAGCGGAATTGGCAGAGACCAACGCGCAGACTGCAGAGTCTAATGCTACTGCCCAGGCAGTCATCGCCACGGCACAAGCTGTCATATCAACAACACAGGCGAGTAGTGCAACGAGCAGTGCCAGTAGCGCAACTAATAGTTCCAGTAGTGCTGCGGGTTACGCAGGAGCCGCGAGCGATGCGCAAGGCTATTCCGAAGAGTGGGCTAACGCTGCAGAAGATACGCTAATCAGTGTTGCTGCCGGTGGCGATGGGTCTACTGAATACTCGGCAAAGCATTGGGCTGCGAAAGCGGAAGCCTTTGTTTTATCAGCGGATACACTAGGGGAGCTTAACAACGTAACGCTCACTACTGTTACTGATAGTGAAGTTTTGCAGTATGATTCCACATCATCAAAATGGATAAACCAGACATTAGCTGAAGCGGGCATTGCCTCCGCCACAACACAAACCGCAATTCTCGCTAAAACTAACTATCTTACTGTCACACAAGCGGTTGATCTCAATGCCTTACAAGCATTAGTCGCCGGCATGGAACCCCTCGCGACGATCGACCAGACTGCGGGTGAAATCGAAGCGATAGTTTCCCATGATAATTTACAGAGTATCCCAGTTAATGACCACATTGATTGGACGGCAGATTATGTCACGTCCGACATACACGTTAACAATATTTCCGAGACGAGTGTAACTCAGCACCAGGCAGCGTTATCTGTCTCATACACTCAAATGACGGGTGATATAGCTTGGAATGACTTCAACCCCGCAGCCGTGTACGCGATTGATTATATAGTAGGGGGTACTGCTAACAGTAAGACAAAGTGGCGAATTGGTGGGACGAGTTCCTACTCATTAGGTAGCGACGATACACTTACCTTTGGTGGGCTTAACGCTCACGCATTTGCCCCGAATTTAACCTTCATGTGCGGGTCAGGACTCAGTAACGACATCGGTTTTTGGTGGGGCCACTTATCGCATAGCGCAAGCCAAGGAGCTATGTCTCTAACAAACATCGGAGAGCTCGCAGTCGCTACTAGCTTAAAGCTTGGATACGGACAGTCTGACACTTCCGTAGCATCCTCCCCGCTGGATGTATTCGGCAATATCTCTGTGTCAGGGTTAGTTGATGGACGTGATGTTGCTGACGATGGTATTACGCTCGATACAATTGACGCGCCGAATATTCTATATACAGACACAGCGCAAACAATAAGTGGAGTGAAGACATTCACTGGCGCCCCGATTCTAAACGCCGACGCTAAATTTGAAGCCGGATACAGACTACAAGGTGTTGATTCATCCGCAGCGACCCAGGACCTAATCAGGGTAACGACAAAAACACTAGTGGCTAATGGTAACCTTGATACAAACATTACTGGTGCCAATAACATCGAGCACTCTCTTGGCGGCATCAACAAACTTAATGTATCTGTCTCTGGTATCGAAGTTACTGGCGCGATTGCGGTAACTGGTTTGGTAGATGGGCGAGATATCGCTACTGATGGAACTACTCTCGACGGCCTGATTATTGGTAGTACAGTTGAAGCTTACGATGCCACCATATTAAAAGACGCGGACATTGGTGTATCAGTACAAGGGTATAATGCAAACACATCCCTCACTAATGCAGCAGAAACCTTCTCAGGAGCAAAAACTTTAACCGGCGACTTACTCCTCCAGAATGTTTACTCGGGTGGAGGTAAGATTATTGGAGGGGATGGAACGACTAATCCCACCTACATTAATATCGACGCTGATAGTGTCTCCGGATCTAAGATAGAGTGGTTTTTGGATAGCACTCGATATTTTTACGCCCAGGCAGGCGCCGCCACAAAGATAGTGTTTAATTTTAACTTAGAATCTACCTCGTCGGATATTAACCTGACGAATGGAGATCTAAACTTAACTAACGGGAACATTACGGTAGGTGGTACGGTCGATGGTAGAGACGTTGCAACAGATGGCACCACTCTCGATGGGCTGGCGTCCAGTGCCTTGGATTGGACGGCTGATCAGACAACTAATAATATCCACGAAAATAACTTTCAAGATATTAATGTCCCAGGGTTTTTTAACTTGGGTAGCCCAAGCTTACTAACCATTGCTTCAGGTGTGATAACTGCTATCTCCTCCCGCCATACGGTCGACACCCAATCGGCCGCCGCTTCAGATGATCTCGATACCATTAATGGTGGTGTCGACGGCCATGTTTTGCAGATCGCCCCTGAAAGTGAAACACACACAGTTGTTGTCCGATCCGGCACCGGTAACATTCTATTAACTGGGGGATCTTTTTTTAGCATGTCGACACTCCGGCAAAACGTAATGCTTATGTATGACAGCACTCAAAGCGCATGGCGCGAAATTGGAAGATGCGGATAGCATCAGGACGAGACGAAATATGACAGAAGTAGACTTAACTATATGGCTCGTGGGCATAGTATCCCTATGCTTTGCAATAGGAGGACCGATTTATGGTGTGCTCATCGCCAAGGGAAAGAAACAACAGCAAGCGGAAGCGCGGGATGATATAATGAAGGACCTACTGAAAACAGCGAAGGCCAGCGAAAAATACCACGAAATGCACGATGAGAAGCTTGATCGAATTATTGACGGGTCAAACGCCACACATGAATTGATCCGAAACAACACTGCTGTAATGGGTAAAGTTGACGCAACCATGACGATGCTGATACAAGTTCTCGCCAACAAATAATAGCAGGGCTAATACTATGGTCGCTATCATCAACAAAACATTCAATGGCATTGCGCCAGGCGTAACGCCAAAGTTATTGGCGGATTCACTTGGCGTGACCGCTAAGAATATCGTCTTGGACTCTGGTCGGATCGAAGCTCTCAACAATGTGTTAGCGGAAGGAACCTCCGTCACGAGCGGCACCGATGTTATTTTCAAGAAGGGTAGTAATTGGATGGAGTTTGCAGATCCAAATACAAAGGTTGTACCTAGCCCTATTGTCATGACGGAAGATGACACATTCTATATTAGCGATGAGAATTACCCAAAGGTCAGCTGGAATTCAGCCGCGTTTGTTACGCCGCCTTACCCTACAACGTCTTATCGATTAGGCGTACCAGCACCGCTTAACGCTCCCACCTATGTTGTAAATGGCACAGCCGATGACCAAGAAGAAACGATCGATGTTGCCTATGTCTATACCTTCGTAACAGCCGATGGGAGGGAAGGGCCACCAAGCCCGGCTTCCACCATTACGTATGGTGTATCGGACAACCAGACACAAGATGTTACCATGCCGGACACTTCGGTCCTTGTAGCCCCAACTAACAACCACAATATGGGGGCAGGTGCTCTCAAGCGGTTGTACAGAACCAATGTCGGTTCGAATGGCGCAGCTTTCCAGTTCGTTGCGGAAGTTGCATTGACCAGTGCCGTTGCGTATACCGATAGCTTCAGGCTAAACCAATTGCAGGAAGTACTCCCCTCTATTGATTGGAGTGGGCCACCGGACGATACTATTTCGCTTTACCCGAACGGTCCTTTGCTCGGCCTGACTAACATGGGTAACGGAATACTCGCAGGTTTTGTAGGTAATGTCCTCTGGTTTTCAGAGCCTTACCTGCCTCACGCTTTCCCAGTGACGTACACTATTCCTATAGGCTTCGATATTATAGGGCTGGCCCCCTCGTCTGACGGCCTATGTGTATTAACTGAAGGGAGCCCGTACCTGGTATCTGGCACCGACCCAAGCGCACTCCTTGCTGAAAGATTAGAATCTCAGCAATCCTGTGTTTCCGCTAACTCAATTGTAGCGATGGATGGCATTGTGATGTACGCATCCCCTGATGGCTTACAAGCTATCTCTGGTCGCGACGTTACTCAGGTAACCGCAGACACTCATCTTAGAGCTGACTGGCAATCATTAAACCCTGACACCCTCACATCAGTTTACTGGGAAGGAAAATACCTTGCCTTCGCTGGTTCCGGAGGATTTATTTTTGACCCCCGGGGGGGGCTAAATGCTTTTACCACCACTACCACTACAATAGCGGGTCCTTATTTAAGCATCCTGGAAGATAAAGTGTACGGTGTGCAAGCTACTTCTATTGTAGAGTTTAACGCAGGCGCAGCACAAACAATTACCTGGAAGTCAAAAATATTCAGGCTAAATTCTGCAACTAGTTTAAGTTGCGGGCAGATAGATACTGATGGAACCTGCACGCTAAAACTATTCGGCGACGGTGTTCAGGTAGGTCCTGATATTGTAGTAACTAATGACACACCTTTCCGCCTGCCGTCATTAACAATTTACCAGGAAGTCCAGTATCAAATTGAGGGCAGTTCGAACGTGAACAGTGTCGCGTTTGCGAGTTCCATGCAGGAGCTACGAGCTGCATCATGACTGCTAATCGAGCCACCATACTTCCGTCACTCCCTACAACTGTAGGTAAAGAGTGGGATAAGTCTACTCAACAAGCGGTAAAAAATTTATCGGAAGCTTTGGATATTCGGCTAGGCCGCCGTGGTGATCCGTTGGATCGTGCTGTTACTGTACGTGACCTGGTGGACGCCGGTATTGTCAAACGGCTCGTCAATGGAGTTCCTCAAAGTTCCGTCCTGCTAAACAATAGTGAATTTGTATACCCTACTTCTAACATAACGATCGAGCAACCTGAAAAGCCCACGGGAGTTTCGGTAAGTGCTACATTTAATAATGCGTTTATTATCTGGAACCTCCCAAGCTACGGTGGCCATGCCCACGCTGAAATATGGCGCGGCACTACTAATGTTTTAGGTGATGCTGTATTCCGTGGGACTAATGCGGGATCCACTTATCAGGACGAGATTACATCAGGAACCACCTACTATTATTTCGTTAGATTTGTAAATGAGAATGACCCGCCAGAGTTTGGTCCGTGGTCTGATGTTGATGGACATACAGTTGACACACCACTCGCGCCGTCCGAAGTAGCAGACATCCTTGCCGGGCAATTAGATGAGTCTCATCTGGTCGGTGTTCTTAGTGGACGGATCGATCTCATTGATACCAACGGCGGAATATCCGGACGTGGTTTGATTGAAGATGCGAAGCAACTTATTAGAGTTAAAGCCGCTGTCTATATCGAAGACTTTTCGCATAACAATACCGCACAAGCAGTAGCCGATTGGAGCCAGTACACTGGAAATGTTGTTGGCACTATCGAATCAGGAACTAACCCAGGCGGAAATTATTACTGGGAGATTGGAGGTAATGCCTCTGCAGAAAACGCATTGCGTGGTCTTAAACAAGAATTCGCAGTGCCGGTTATTCAAGATACTATGTTCCGAGTCTCCGGCTGGTTCTACGAGGCGCTAGGTGGTGTCAGAGCTGACATTGGTGTTGTTGGCTTTAAGGGCGATGTTCGCTCAGGTACGGCAACAATAGTAGATACAACCGGGGGTACTACGTTTACCCTATCACACATGGCGGTGGGTGGGCTTGGTTCAAGTCTCGCGAGTACAACGTGGACCTACATTGAAGCGTACTTCAAATCAACTGGCGGGGCTTACGCAAAAAACACTGGGTCTGTAGATAACCCTAATATTTTGCACCCTGACGTTGAGTATGCCACCCCTGTATTCTTCATTAACAATCTTGTTGCTGGCACCGCGCGAGTATCCGGGCTAAAGATCGAAGCTGTCGATACCGCTGCAGATTGGGATCTGGTTCAAGGGACCAACAAAGCGGCCGACAATGCGGATGTTACAGCAACCGCTGCAGCGTTCACTGCACTAGATTCTCAAGTAACGACTAACGGAACTGATATTCTAGCGAATGCGTCAGCTATCACCACGTTACAGTCCACAGTAACAAACCCTACTACCGGCGTTGTTGCAAACGCTTCGGCGATCTCTGGTCTATCCACGACGATAGCTGCACATGACACTGCTATTGTTCTAAACATTACGGACATATCAACCCTTGAAGGGTATATCGGTGACTACAGTGCTTCAGTTACTACACTATCAGAAGTCGTTGGGACATCCGACGGGTCGGGTACTAATCTTCGCGCAGCACATACGGTACTGACAGATGTTAACGGGAAGATCGCTGGGTTTGGCTTATACAATGATGCGACTGAAGGTTCGGAGTTTGTTATTAGAGCTGACAGGTTTGCGATCCAGTCCCCTACAGCTGCTGACACTTCAGACCATTTTCCCTTCGTTGTGGGCCCTGTTGGTGATCCCGCAGTTCAAGCGATCAGTATCGATGCTACGGCATATATAAAAAACGCCTCTATCGTTACTGCTAATATTGCAGACCTGGCGGTAGACACTGCACAAATTGGAGAATTAGCTGTAACTACAGCAAAGATAGATAACCTTTCCATCACTACTGGAAAAATAATAGACCTACAAGTAGATACCGCAAAAATTGCACTCCTCGCTGTAGAAGAAGGACAAATTGCTAACGCAGCAGTTAAGACCTTAAAGATTGGCGACAACCAGGTCACGGTACCCGCGATACAAACAAACACAGCCGTAGTGACCGGCACTGGTGGTGCAACCGCCAACGTGTGCCAGGTTCAAATTACGACAGAGGTTGCCAGCAGAATCCTAGTATTCTGGACTCTCGAGCACAGTTATTCGGATACAACCAAAGGGTATAAGTTACGCGTGGAGCGCAACGCGTCTAACCGAATGACTTACCGGGAAACTAGTTGGATGGTTGCGTCTCAAGACTATGTGGCAGGCGCCGGTTCCTATATGCAGGCTTCAGCCGGCACTTCTACTTTCTATATGTACTGGGCCGGGGAAACAGGTGTTGACCTTGGGCGACGATCACTCACAGTAATAGCGGCACAGAAATGACAGATTACGTACAACATGAAACCTCAGGGTTAATTGTCGGGTTTGGGTCTAACCCACACCCTGACAATATCATTACACCCGACGGGTTAGTTACTGTATATGGCAAAGGCGACTCTGATACGCATTACGTATTGGGCAATGTCATTACGCAACGCGCAGCCAGCAGTGCGCAATGGGATCGGGACTCGATCATTGCTGATGGTATCGACGAATGTGTATTGAGTGGCCTGCCCATACCTTGCACAGTTCAGGTCGACGGCCAGGCAGTGCTAGTTGAGGATGGCACATTTGAAATGAGTGCTGACGTTGCCGGTGAGTACCGCGTGGTGCTCGATGAGGTTGCGTATTTACGACAGGAGTGGACAGTGTATGCCGACTAAATTTAAGGCGAGTAAAGACGACAAGGATGCCGAGAAGCATAAGCTCAAACGGCACGAGTTGAATTTGGCCACGCCAAAAGAGATAGATGACTACATCAATAAGAAGGTGAAGAACATGGCGAGCGCCAGGACGTTTCTGAAGTTTCTTGCCAAGAAGATATTAATCGAGGATTAGAACATGGATATTAAAGAAGTATTGAAGACGGTAGGATCCGGGTTACTTTCATTGCATCCTGCCGGTGCAGCAGCACTACAGGTAATCAACCAGTTTTTACCTGCGGATAAGCAGTTGGCAGAAGGGTCTACCGGTTCAGATGCTACAGATGCTATTGGGTCACTTCCAGCAGAGCAGAGACAGGCCGTGATGGTTGCGGAGATCGATCTGGAACGAACGATCGAGGAAGGTTATACGCGTCGCTACGAAGCCATGTGTGCGGCTGACGGGCAGGAGACTCGTGCCAGGATGGTGAACAAGGCAATGGACGCGATGATTGGCGTGAGCATTGTGTTTATCGGCGCGGTGGCCTACGTTTACATGACGTCCGGCGCCAAAGACGCTTTCAGCTATGAGATGGCAGGAGTGTATGTCACCGTGACTGGCACGTTTGCTTATGTGGTACGGGCTTACTTCGGAGATCTGAAGACCGAGACTACCTCACGGCACGCTACCGTTGACCATAAGCCCCGCCCGTTGCAGGGGATCGCTGCCATTGTCAATGCGTTCAGGAAGTAGCATCAACAGATAATACCTTCGCCGTGGCAGGTTTTACATTCTGAGTTAATGGCGTCGTGTCCCCATTCTCCTTCTATATCGCAGTCTTCGCAGCCATGGGTTTGGCTCCATATATAATCTACGGCGGCTTCTACGTCTGACAGGGCAGTATAAAATCTACGGTTAATAACATCAGCGTCGGCTTCTTCCCTACCGTTAGTAGAGTCGTAGGGCGAGCAGTCTATTTCAATTGTTTGTGCGTCGAAGTTACAACCCTCAACAATACTTCCCACCGATAGTTTTACAACAATATCGCCTCTCTCATCCATTTCATCAAAAGACCCTAATTGATAAAGGTCTTCACAGTAAAGCCACTTTGGTTCGTCGCGGTTAAAAATTAAAGCGCCAACTGACGGCCCACAAGCGGTGTATTTATATGTACATCGATACAGTTCTCCCAGGCTTTCATAATCAGGGAACGCTTTATTACATTCGTAGTTTGTTACATCGTCATCACCTAACCCATCATAAGGGCTAGCCGTTTTCCATTGGTCATAGGTCATAGTTTTCTCCGGTCAATCGCTGCCATTGTCAATGCGTTTAAGAAGTGAAGTAGATGAAATCAGTTTCCAGGCGTTCACTACTGCCTAGATGTTTCGGGATTGCTGTGAAGAAAAAGCCTAATCGAGTGACATGGAGTTGTGGACATTCCACACGAGCTTCTACGCTGTTAGAACCAGAGAATTCTCCGGAGTAGAAAAACTCAGAGATTTTATACACGTCTAGTGTGTGGCATCCTTTCCGGAGCTGGATAATTCTACGAATTAGTGGAATGGTAAGAGATACTTTGTATTCTGATGGGTGATCATCGAAGAATTCGTTTACGCAAAAAACTTCTAGTAGCATTGGTTTTTCCTTGGTAAATGGTGCTCTGAAACCCGCATTATACGTAGTAGCAGTGCTAATAAATTGGTAAATGCTTTTCGGTCTAGCCCTTTAAAAATCAGTACGTAAGTGAGACTGGCAGTCACGAGGTCGGCGGTTCGACCCCGCCTGGCTCCACCATTAAAATCAATGACTTACAGTCCCTACCTGATACTTATCCAGTGCTTTTATTGCTCATTTGGTAAATGACTTGGTAAATGGGTTAGCTTCCACCGTCACATTCGCACTCTAATTGAGAATGGGTCTCGTAATCGGTGCTTCTCAAGACACAAGATACGGTCACGGTGTGAACACCTTTCTTCTGAAGTAATCCGTCGTAATACCCTAGAGCATACTCTTCACTGTCTACTGCTCGCCAGTAGTCCCTACCTTCATTTATCCAGGTAATTATCCAGTGTCTCATGCTGCTTCCTCTGTAGGATTAAATCCTAGTTGCAGGAACGACGAATCACCAATCTGCAGACTGCTACCAAAACTGGTTTGCGCGTCTTGAGTAGAAATATCCAGTTCCTCTGCTGCTTCACTGGCGGATTTCACCCAGCCTTTGAGTCGACCAAACTCAACATTTAATCTCAGGATAAACTTCTGATTGAACTTTATGTGTAGGTTGCCATTTTTGAAGGCTTTAGCTTCAAATAATATATCAGCATGGTCTCGTTCCTGGTTGAAGAATAGGAATTCGCATTTCTTTCCGGAGGCCCATTCAAATGACCGTGACCCACCGTAGTTTTCAGTACTAAACCCAATGTTGTTTGCGATGGTGCAAAGGTCGTCCAGGAAGTGGGCGGCTCGTTCCTGGAGGCCGTTAACTGCGCCATATCCCCCGTACTCGGAGGTTTCAATGCCCCCGGACCTGAATAACACAATCCGGTAGTCGAGCTTATATCGATTGAAATCATCTGGCCGGCGACCATAGCGCCACTCTTCCTGGCCAAAAGTTCGCTGGTTTGATTTATACGCCGCGATGTTTGCCTTCTCTGTCATACTTAATACGGCGTCAATTAACTGGTCATCAAAATAAGTGTTAGCGTTTTTAATCACCCATATCACCACAGCGTAAGCGTTGCTCGTTGTGAAATCGACATGGGTATGCGCGGTGAGCTGCTTCAACATGCTTTCGCGTTTTGCTTTAGTAAGCCGGTCGGTGACTTTTTTTAGGTTATTGAACAGTTCATTCCAGTAAATATCCTTGAGCCCCTTGATTTTTAGTTTCAAGGCGCCTCTAACCCCATCCATGTTGATGTCCATTTCCTTTAACAGAAACGGATCGATGTCACCAATCTTCTGATAAGCTGTAATAAGTTTGTCCATATCTCGTAGATACAGTTTTTCCAGGGTAGTGACCAGGTCGCTGCCATTAACCAGTTCACCTTGGACGGTCTCATTGAGTGATTCTCTTGAAGAGGCTGCTCGTTCGTGGTCTGTCTGACTGTCCTTGGCAATTTCGAGCTGGAAGTTTTCGTTGAACCATAGAGTGAACGGATCCGTCTTAGCACTTTCTCTGTGGTGCCGTGATTCGTAGCAGAGGTGGATTTGAAGTATCTCTACTTTGGCTCGTGCTGCTCGATCAGCACTGAGAAAATCGAATTGTCCAATGACTTTAGCTTCTGCATCACGGGCAATAAGAGCACTGCTAATATTTATAGACTGGCGCCAACGCTCTGGTATAACCAGGTACACGACTTGTGCATTGGCTTCTTTGATGATCTTCTCAGCCCAATACTCATATTCGGAGTAGGGCGGGTTGGAGAACACGACGTCGACTTTCTTGTCAATGAGTGTTTGTTCGTTAAATTCAGTCCCTACTATAAAGATGTCTTTGTCGATGACATCAAGTAGTGGTTTTGATTTTTCAATGGCGTATTTGTCGTTGGTCGTGAGTGCCCGCAATGCGCGGCCATCACCCGCACCGCAATCGAGTACTGATGGGTGCTCATTCCAGATCACCTCATCCATGTCTGCCTTTATGGTGTTGAGGATTTCAGTTGTGGTGGGATACCACTCGAAGTCCTGATCGACATCCTTGATGTTTCGTACTAACTGCATTGTTGCGTTCATCTAATAAGTTCTCCTTTCGGGTTCACCAGCATTAATGCTGTCGTACCACATGTTATGTTTAGCAATGTGCTGTTCGCAGGCTTGTTCTTTTGAGTCTGACCACTGCCAAATGAAATCAGCCCAGTCATCATTAGCTAGAGCGTCACGCCAGTTTTCATTTTCAGTGAAGGCAAAAGTCTCTCCACTATAATGTTGGATTGTAATATAGCGGTTCATCTCGTCGGTTCCTCTAGTCTGTTTTTGCGATCGTAAACTTCTCGCATTTTAGGTGATTTGTGTCCAGCCTCACCGCCATCGGTTACGCCCTTGGCTTTGAGATCATGGAATGTGAAGTGTTCGATTAGGTCAGCACCTGGAACTTTCCAGACTCGTCGCCACATGCTATCCATAGAAGACTTTGTGAGTCGTCGTCCAAATCGATTGTGTATGAGGTAATCGGAGGGCGCAGCGGCATTGAGAATTGCGCAGTCCGCAACCCATTGCTCAACGCGTGTTGAGTATTGCACAACGCCGTCCCAGCTGCCCTTGGTTCGCTCGACAAGCACGCCATGTTCAAGTAGGTTGGCCTGGGTAAGTCTTCGGATCTCGATGCCCCGAAGACGAAAAAGGTATGCAGCTTCCATGCACACTTTGAGCATAGGCGAAGCGAGCCTATAGATGTGATCGTATTCTTCATCGGTAACATAACGTGTCCTTGGAGGTTCGGGCATGAGTTTTAGCCCTACTACGGGATTCTCTTCACAGCCATCGATACGTTGCCTGGCCCAACTGAATGCTACTTTCAAATAAGTGAAGCGTCGGTTGCGAGCGACGTTGGGTTCCATCTGATCAAAAGCAGATTGGATGGTTTTGTTGCTGATTTGGTATAGGTACAACTCACCCAACGGTTTGTTCAGGTTTGGCATGTTCCAGACTAATAATTTGCCGAGCTGTGTTGCATAAGCAGTGCGACTACCTTCGGCTAACTGCTCAAATTCAAGCGAATTAGTATACGCTCGGACTAGCCCGAACAATGTGACTTCAGGTCCACTCTTCTGGTATTGATCCCATAATTGCAGAACCTGGTAACGGGGTGCATCACCCGGGGCAATTATAATCTTCTTAAAGATGGGCTTTCGTTCAATGATGACGTAGCTGCCCATCTGCAGATACACTTTGGTACCTTCCAGCCAGGCAAACTCCGGCGATCGTCTCCTAGACATTGGCGATTTTCAATCGGTCATCGTCACCGATCATTGCGCGGTTCAATGCACTGGTGGTAGTAGCAATTTTTTGTTTGGCGGTGAGGAAATAGGGAATGCGATTGTCATTCATCCATCGCAGCAGACGCTTGCGCTGCCGGGTATCAGAATACTCGAAGAGTTCCTCTTCCTGAATTAGTTCGCTGTTCATATCAGATTGCCTCGCCGTCCTCGTCATAGATCATCCAGCCATCGCATTGGTTGTTATCTGGCGATTCGTAACGCGTAGCAACATCGTGTTCCTCGCAAGCTAGAATGAATGCTTCTTCTTTCATGGCTTCTATATCTACTTGAGATAGGTGGGCTACATCGACGAGATATCGGTAGTGGATTTCAATTGTCACTGCTGCTAATGGTTCCATAAGTATTACCTCTGCTAATAATGTTAAAAAGAGGCTTGCCAAAGTGACCCAAGAACTCAAGTACTCAAGATTCTGACCTATCGAATTCTCAGTCTACTTGTATGTCACAAGGGCAAACCTCTTACTTCAGTATCCCTTTGACAGGATACATAAAATCAATGTCAATATCTTTTATCGTGAGTTCTTTGGTGGGAGTGTTAATCTTCACCTGTGTTTTTTGTTTAGACTTCAGAAATCCGAGTGTTAGAGTGTTATCATGAGTTCGAATAATAACTTCCTCGCCTTCTTTGGTCGGGGACTTTTTTGCTATTACATTTTCTCCCTTAACAACTCTCGGAAATAATGTGTTGTTTTCTACATGGATGGCGACAAGCCCTTCTTCCAAAGTAATTGGGGTGCGTAGGGTTCCATCAGTAGAAAAGATCACAGGGATTTGCGTAGGAGTGGATACGTCAACTCCTTGAAATACTCCCTTTCGGATTTGTTCAGGATCAAACTCAAGTAGTGCAGCCCATCGTAAGATCATGTTAGTACTTAATGCAACATGTCCGTTCAGGCATTGCCCTACAAACCCTTGAGTAGTGCGTAGCCGTTCGGCCGCTTCAACCTGGGTGAGTTCCAATTCTTTTTGTTTTGATTGCCAGATTGCTTTAAGGCGATTGGATTCTTTTTTATTTTCTTCGGTTAGATTCCGAGTTATTTCGCTGACCATTTTTCTGCCTCGTAAAAGTTAGTTCGGTACTAGCTTCTGACGTAAAGTTTACTATAGCCTCTGCTAATACTCTAGGTTTAACGAGCTGGTCTAAATAGTCTTGTGAGTCTATTGCGTCCCACTGATTTCTGTGCAGAAAACAGACACCTTCATCACAACCTACTGCTACTGTAACAGCTCGGCCGTTGTCATACCTAGCTTTAAGCCATAATAATTGCTGAGGCGTGACAATGTTAGTGAGGATCCGTCTTCTTTTAGGTGTTTTTATATACTTATATTCACACCATAGATCATTCGCTGGACCACAATAAAAAGCGTCGGCGACGCCGTTCTGGAAGTCATCTTTAACCTTCCATAAGTAGGGTGTGTTCACATCAATTCGGATCTTCCGAATACTGCCATGAACACTTTTAACCAGCGAATGTTCGTTCAATAATAACCATAAAAATAGGGGGTTTAGACTTAGTCACTTAGTAATTGGACTTAGTCACCACCCCCTAGAGGTTAGGCTGCTTGTCGTTTTTCTTTTAAGAAGTCATACGACTCCAAGCAGTCCTGGTGCAGGGCATCTGGGGTATACCCCAGGAAGTCGATCTTCAAGTTTTTAAACGAGAAGTTCTTTGCCTGCTGTGTAACGCCATAGGCTTTCCAGACAGAGGAGAACCGATCTCCACCTTTCTTGCCAATAGCGGTGTTCCACTGATCTGATATCTTCAACTTTGTCGAAGTCATCATCAGTTCAACGATATCAATGAACTTGCCTTCTTCATCAATCTGCACGCAGAAATGATGAGCAGTTTCAGCGATGTCATGCTGATCTTTAACCAGTGATGGGTTGTCCACGAAATGCTGTTCCGCTTCCGCCCGGGTATTGAAGGTACCTTCGAAACCACCACCTTCATCGATCTTCTTGAAAATCGCGAAGTTCTTGAAGTAGTATAGATTGATGAGGAGAACCTCATCGTACAACTCGTAGGTGTTGGTGTTGAAGAGCTGACCCGCGACACCGCCTTCAATGTATTCCGGCATATCAGGGTCCATTTGTGGTGATATTTTCTGCAGCTGCTTCAACATGGCTACAGATTTATCGCCGCCTACATCTTCATTACCACGGCCACTGCCTTGCTGTGACTCAGGTAATTCCTGTGGGAACAGGTCTTTCTTTTTTGCTAACGCTTTACTCATTTGCTTTACTCTTTAATCATTGATTAGGGTGAAAGTGACATCCTCTTTGAGAAAGTCCTCAACGCCGGGTATCTCTTCACCTGATGTTCGGAGCTCCTGATATCCTGAAAGTAGGACACGTTTTTGCAGGAGCTCCGGTAACTGGTTGGTCAGGATATATTTATAAAATTGGTCCCAATCAACCACGTTGGGAACCACCTTGCTACTTATCCTGGCGCGGGCAACACCGTTAACGCTGGTGCTGTCCTGGTCGGCGTCACGCATGGCGAACAATATTTGGAGTTTGATAGCGTTAAAAGCTTCATCAGCATCCGTCGATTGCCTTTTACACGTAGCGGCGAATTCTTTTGCTTCGCGAGCCATTACCATTAGCTCACCAAGCGTAGGTGCTTCACTTTCGGCAACGGCATCACTCATTACGCAGCCAGCCTTACAGCGACATCAGCGATTTCACGCTTTACTTCCGCGTGTTCTTCGCGAGCATCTTTTGCTGCGGCTTCGTATTTCACGACATTTCGTTCAATCCGTTTCGAGTCCTTGAGCAACTGCTCGAGTCTGTCCTGGGGATTAACCTGAGGCTCAACTGTTACAGTCGCCACGGTGCTTTCTTCAGTACCTTCATTCTTTGTTCCAAACATTTAACTCACCTTTTGATAATGTGTATTTTGTGAAAAGATTGATTGAAGTATGTTCAGTCCTTCCAACTTCTGATCGAGGATGTCGTAGACCGACTGTTCCCTCGTTTCATTAGCGGTTATCATGATCACTTCGGTTTTTTCCGTCTGGCCTACTCGGTAGGTTCGCCGGTTGAACTGCTGGAAGAATTCACCTCGATAGGTAGGCGAGGACCAAATAGTGGTCTTCGCCGCTACGAATGTGAGCCCATGCGCTGCTGACTGCGGGTGTGCAAACAACACCTGGTACTTACCAGCTTGAAAGTCCTGAACGATTTCATTTCGTTTATGGACAGATACGCCGCCATCGATAACGGCATAAGGAATTTTTTGAGCTTCTGCTAAGGCGCAGAGTTCGTCTCTTTCGTGTTTCCAGTTGAAGGCGACCAGAGAGGGTCTCGATCTTTCAGCCACCAGATCCATAACGAGTCGATAGCGTTCAGTATGAATAAGGTGAGCTTGTCCGCTCTCGTCGTACACGGCTCCCGTGCAAAGTTGTAGTAGTTTTGTGAATCGTGCAGCGGCGTTAACGGCGTTGACGACTCCTTTTTCTGTAAGCAGGATGGAATCTCTTTCGAATTCTGCATATTGAGTGAGTACCTTTTTGGGAAGATCGACGTAGACATTGCGCATTGTCATTGGTGGAATATCCACGCAGTCTTCTAATTTATGTCGGATCGTGATATCACTTAGGAGTGAACCAACGTCCTCAGTAGATTCTGGCTTAGGTTCCCAACGAACCATTTGTGGTTGTGGTCCTACTTGCACTTTTTCACAGACGTTGCTACGAAACTTGAAATAGTTCTTGCCAAGACGATGGCCCCGGTCGAGTAGGAATGTGGGATGCCATACGTCCAGAATTGAGTTGCTATTAAGCGTTCCGGACATCTCAACGATGTATTCGAATTGCTCACTGATACTGCGTAATGCCTTTGAGCGTTGCGCGGTGCTATTCTTAAACGCGGTACACTCATCGACCACTAGCATGTCGAACTGGTCAAAGTAGTGCTTGTCGTCTTTGAGTTTTTTAGCTAGCCATTTCACTGCGTCGTGATTGGTAATATAAATATTAGCGGTGCTATTAAACGCAGCCTCGCGATTTTTCGCATAAGCAATAACGTAGTCTAGCTCTGGTGTGAACTGCTCACAGTCATTGCCCCATGAGGGTTGCAAGATAGAGAGGGGCGCCAGCACTAATATTTTACCGTCCAGGTTCTTCATGCTATCAAGGCACGACCGTGTCTTACCTGTACCTGGATCGGATGCAACGAACAGTCTTTTCTTATCAAGGATAAAGTTAGTTGTTGCTTGTTGGTGTTCGAATGCTTCAAACATTAGTGCGGGCCTCCTTCGCTAATAATAGCACAGCTAATATTATTTGTCGTCGTATTCAGTGAATTTTGAGTTCCATCGGATAAGCCAGGCACTGCATGTTATAGTAACAAGCAGTAAAAAGATTCCGAGTGGCATTGACAGTAATATAACTGTGAGTAGCACGGCTAGAGTAAGGAATGCGCCTTGCTTAAATCTTCTAGTCCATGCTTTGCTGTCAATCCGGCTGCGGAAACGGTCCATCGCTTGTGCCATCTTTATTTTCATAATGTATTTCCTCGGGGGTTTGAATTCTTATTGAGTGGTCTACTGAGGCAGCTAGGTTCCCGTCGCTGTCGAACACTTCGAACACGGGGTAGCTGCTCGTGTTCAGATGATGAATGCAGGCTGCAACCGCCATTGCTAGCAAGTGGTACTCACCCCAGTTATCTTTGTAGTCGTTATCCCGCACTGTGAACATTGCGTGCCCTCCAAACAATATCGGTTTCGCAATCACAGTCGTCGCAGGTGGGGGTTTTTTGTTTGTTCATGACGAGCACCACGCGCCAATGTAGGTGAAAGCTTCTTCGTTTTCTCGGTTAACGGTTACAGCAATTGCTTCTTCCCATTTCTCAGCTGTTTCGGAAACATACTCTGCTGCATCATATATAGAAGTGAAGGCTTGAAGTTTGAATGTCAGGCCGGATGCCATACCCATCCCGCCGCTGTAGCTATGACCATTCTCATGCCTGTCTTGATCTTGTTCGTATTCAAATGCTTTTCGTACTACGGTATGGTTTAAACTTTTTACTGTCATTTCATTATAAAATGCACCCATAAATATTACCTCTGCTAATAAATGAATTTGGTACAACACCACCACCCAACCTCTCGATCAACTTATAGCGGAAAGCACCCCGGCGAACCGGGTAGGAGGACCGTATAAATCTCAAGCTGCAGCTGTTATTTCGTAGGCCGCTAAACCCGGTATGAACGCCACCGACTGCTGGGCGCCCCATGCACTAGGGCATGGTTAATTTTTCCTGGCTAAGTTGGTTCTACGTTAGTTATTTCTTGGTTGTCACCGGTTTCTTCTATGTCGTTTGAGATATATTCACCTTCTCCCCGATTGAAGTTTTTTCGAGCGTCTTCTTCAGATTCAGCTTCTACTTCGTACCGAACGTAATCGATACAAGGGACTGCGTAAGTCACTATAAACTTCATACCGCATTCCATGCGTAGTATTCGTCATACGCCTCATAACTGTTATGTGTTTCAACAATCCATGCGATAGTTGCTTCTGGAAACATGGCGAAGAACTTGGCTTCTGCATGTTCATAGTCATTCGCTTTCCAGCGAGATGCTTTAGGAGTGATATCTCCTCCCCTATTCCAGTAAAGGATAATGAAAGTGTTCATGCCGCCATCCTTAAGGACGTAAACGCTGCCGAGTTAATCACTTTCGCAACGCGCGTTTCGCGGCCCGCAATGATCGATGCACTGTTCGCAAGGCCTGATGTGCGAATCTCTTCATGCGTTGACCAATACGTGAGGGCGTTGAACAATGCCCATTGCGTGTTGCCCATTTCCGCTTTGTGATCCACCCAGTGCAGCATCAACTTCTCCAGCAGGCGTTCGTTAATGCCAGGTAGCTGTTCGAAGATGGCTTTTGCCTGTGCTTCTGTGACCTTGACGTTTGTCCACTGCTTCCATTTCTCGGTTTCCCGGGTGTAAGCACTGATGGCGTTATTCATGTTCATTAACATGAAGTTGAGATCCAGGTTCACCGTATGTTTGCGGCGGGAGTTGTGCATGGTCTCGCCCGATACCATGCCGTTGAGGCATAAGATGCGGAAGGCGCCCAGTATGGTGTTAAGTGAACATGATCCGTCGTAGGAGTTCCCTACTCTAAGTCTCATGGCTACTTCATCGCCCTTACTGATCTCTACCGTGTGTGCCGGAAAGACGTAGGTGCGGTAGCTGCGTGATCCACCGTTGGATATTTCGTCGCGGATCGTCATGTCCGTGAGATCGAGCTCGGACTTTTGTAAGACCTCCTCGACTTGTGGAAAGACTTCCGAGTTAGGGACCAGTTTAAAGCCACTTTTGTGGATACCGAGTATTTCTTTGGTATCGGTTCTGACGATAGCCTGGCGACCGTCACTGACGTAGGACAGGCCGTTATCGTCGAGTACTTCTATTTCCGGAATAGACTTTACCGGGAAGTAGAGGGGGGAGTCAGCTTTGAAATCCTGACGGTAGTTATTGAGTTGTGCTATTTGGTTCATGGTTTTTTCCTCGGGTTAGTTTTCGTCGGGGTAATGTAGTTTTGGGTCTCCGTTGTCTCTCGACATCGCTTCCCAGGATTGAAACTCATCTATGAAATGACAGAGTGAAATGACACCACGTAGATCTGATCGAATACGATCTGTGGGATCTAAGTGGCAAAAGGTGTAGCTTTCAATGTGTGCGAGATTGTTGATTTGTCTTTCGAGTAACTTGTGGTCGATGCTCATAGTTGCCTCTATTCGCTGTGCTAATAAAATGGTGGAGGTGTAGGGATTCGAACCCTAGTCCATCGAGATCCCTTACGGTATTACTCGATGTCGAAACCAATCGCACCCCCAATAACGGGCAGTTCCCAAGTGGGGTTATCAACCCGCCAGAACTGCCCTCCCGGAATGTGCCGACTGTAGCTCCGGTACCTACTTACGCAGTAGGTGATTAAATCCTACTGGCCGACACGTTTACCTAGCGGGGAATCGCACCCACTCCGGCACCGGCTTTAACGGCTTTGTTTACATGGAGAGGTGGGATTCGAACCCACAAAAGCCTCAGTGTCAGCCAACATGACTAGCTAGACGGAATCGAACCGCGCATCCTCAGCATGTACCATTCACTCTCTCCAAACTTTTAAGCAGCTTCCTTCACATGAAACTGCCGGTAACAGGTCTGCATGTTGTACGCTTCTAACGCACTGTCATGCAGTGAGTTGTGGTAGATGAACCCTTCAGGTTCTTTATCCCTGAATTCAAACTCAGGATAAAAGTCGAACCAGGTGCGAGTATCTCTCACCTTGCTGTATTTCCAGGGTGTCTTTAATTCGAATGCCTGGCAGAAGTTGGTGATGATTGCAGCATCAAAGTGTGGTCCTCGACAGTACCATCGATCACTCATCAATGGTTTACCAAAGGTCTGAGTAATCATTTTATGTAGGTCAGCGGGGTTATCTGTGCCTCCCATGACGGCGGCTTGTGCTTCTGGCCCCTGATTTGCCCACCAATCAATAGTGTCTTGTGACGTCGTTAAGCCTTTAGCTTTTTGGACATCCACTTCAAACACCATGTTGACACCTCGATTTACCAGGTCGGCAAAAGAGTCAGGTTGTGTTATCTGGAAGGTAGTCATACCTAACGACAGGACAACACTGGTAGGATTTGTATCCAATGTTTCAAGGTCAAACACGACTCGAACAGGTTCTTCTCTCTTCATAAATAAGTTAGCCATATCACCATCATTACTGTGTAGGTGATACTAGGCTGCTCCATGGTTTTTGTATTGTAAAGTTATTCCTGATATCTAAATTTACAGGATTTGTCTCCTACCTCTTCATTTCCGAAGGGGCAGAACTTGCAGGTGTATTTCCCTGGGGTTGCTGGGAATTCAGTGGCGCTGGTCAGATTAATCGCGCGCTCATTTAGTCGGGGTAATACCTTCATTGCTTGTTCGCGACTGTAGCGTTGTTCGAGAGGCTGAATTTCTTTGTCGACAAACACAAGGTTCGTCACTACAAACTGAAGTTTTTCAAATTTCATGAAGACCGCGATAGCGTAAGTTTTCATCTGGTCAAGATACTTAAACTTCGCATAGTCACTGCCTTTACCAGTTTTCCAGTCAATAGCAGTAGCGGACTCGTTATCGTGCCATAGCATGACATCTAGCTTGAAGCGGAACCATACGTCGTCGTCGAACCAACCGGTGTCTGCCCAGTCGATATCGAATGCCCAGTCTTCCTCCGCTTGTACTTTACCTTTTGCATGCTCGAGTCTTAGCCGCTCAATGTAGGTACGGTGGTTTTCGAAAGGTTCTCTTTCTGAAAAATCGTTTTCATCATTTTCGCCCTTTACGTACTTTTCAAGCTCATCATGAATGAGCGACCCTCTGTCTGAGGCATCACTGGAAAAGTTACCTCGCTTTTCTACTTGCCTGGCATAACATCTAGCGGGGCAGTCCTCAAACTCTTTGAGTCGAGAGAATGACCAGGCAGGTATTGGCCCACGAGGTGGAGCACCGAATTTCATCATGATTCACCTTCCTTAATTGACGTAATTGTTGGTGTACCCGGGTAGCCTCGATCAGACTTGGTAAAGTACTGACCGATCAACTGTGTCCTGTCGTAGTCATGGAGTTGGAACGCAATGTTAATCCCTTTCTTCTGCTTGCCATAAATCCGCACGTTCTTGGGGCGGGCAATACCGTGATGACCTAACATGGCAGTCACCTTAGCGGGCTTGTGCATTCGGCCGTCCCCATTGGCAGCCGAATAAAGTACGGCTAAATCCGAAGTGAATATTCCGGGTTGGTCTTCACCGCATTGCATGATCAAATTCTTAACAATAAGTTTTGCTGCGTCTAGCAAGTTATCGTCGAAGGTACCGATGGGCTCAATTTCAAGGATATTTTGTATGAAGTAATCCAGGTTGCCGTTGCGTAATGCCTTTGCGAATTCCTCTGGCGTGGTTTCCGTTGCATCTTGCAGGTCCGCTTTTGCAGTATTCATGAGTGGCCTGGCAGCTTGAAGCTTGTCTACTTGATAGGCATTAACAAACTTCATGAAGGTGCCAAGCTCTTTAGGGATAAACTCGTTACATATCTCGTCGATATTTTTGTGTAGTTCAATAATCGGAGTTTCTTGTCTTGGCCCAATTGAAAACCGTCGGTCGTTTTCTGGTATGCGCATCATATCGTGCTGATTCGAATAAAGAAGTAGACTTGTATAGTTACGAATTTGTTCCGGATCTTTGTGCATTGCTCTTGGCACAGTGTAGGGTTCGGTGATCATGTTCTTGATAAAGTTTTCTATGTGAGAAGCACTTTTTGAGTCCTTCAGGTTGAACTCATCCACCACTAAAAATAGTGTGTGTCGTAGCCAGGCGTTGAAGTTATCTTCAAGCTGTCTCATCTTTCCCATGAACGCATGTTTACCTAACAGCGGGAACATGATTTTAGCGAACAGGTTGCCTTTTCCAGTTCCGGTCGTACCGGATATAATCCATGCCGTCTTTGTCTTGTCTCTTATCTTTAGGACAAATACTAGCCAATTAATGAAATGAAGTATTTCTGGTTCGCTGTAGTTCAACATGTGCGCGATGGTCATATAGATCCATGGACAATGTTCTTCGAGCTTTGAGTTTCCGTTGAAGTACCCAATGTCCTCTTCGAGTACATCAGTACTCTTCAGGTAAGGTGTTGGCTCAAACATGTTGACAAATTCGTTTTCTGGGTCCACACCCTTGAAGCTGTGTGGGTTGAACGAGTAATTCCAAACTGGTAACGGGTCAGGCATTAGTGCATTTTTGTAGACCATGAAATTTTCAAGGTCTGAGTTTTTACACGCGTTTAATGAAACAATGTCTGACGTTTTTGGGTTCCATATCCCTCGATAGCATCTGGCTGATATGTAGTCATCGAAGACGAACGGAGTAAATTCCGTTGTATCATCTACCTCCTGTTTGTATTCTTCGAGGAACCAGGAGTAGAATTCAGGGTCCACGTCTACCATTTTAAATGCGGGCTCACCTTTAAAGTTGAAGACAATATAAGGGTCTTTAACTTTGGTGAAATACGCGTTGCTGTCGCCACTGTTCAAATTGAAATAAACAAAATCACCGTTGCGATATGAAAGCTCTATTCGACAGGGGTCTGGATTTAGCAGTAACTCTACTCGTTCTCCTTCGAGGTCGAATGTAGGTTTGACCTGGGCTACTTGTTTATTGAGCCCCATGTCCCGGCGTAATGTTTTTATGACATCTGCTGCGCGGTCTTTGTTTAGAGCGCCAGTGTTTTCTTCGAGTAGGTTTTTAATTGAGAGCTTGTCATGTTCCTTGCTAACAAGAACGATTCGCTGCTCTATTGTATCCTCCATATCTTTAAAGATTGGTGGAGCTATATAAATGATACGGGTGTTTTGAGCCATGCAAATGTCAACAGGGTACTTTAGAGATTTTCCTGTTGTCGATAAGGATAGCCCGTGCTTAAAGTTGTCGGTGAAATTCAGTCCGGTGAGGATGTCTTTCTGTTCGCCCGGGGTCATCGGGTTGGATAATAAGAAGAAGAAGTGGAGGGATATCTTGTTACCCTTTCGACCCAGGCTTGCCGAAGCTTGGAGCACGTAGCTCGCATCCTTAAAGTTAACTGGAAGCTTTTGGATGATAGACTCACCTAAATAGGCTAGAAATTCTTCCGTGATGATTGCGGGTAGTGCGGTGTCCCCTACCTCAAAGCCGTCTACATCAAGAACAAATAGCTCACTCTTTTCGAGTTTTGACGTCTTACCTCTACGGCTTTCGTTCGATAATGGTTCGGAGAAACTACCTTTATAGAGGCAGTGGCCTTGCAAGGCATGTGTGTTAATTGAGTGATACAGCTCTTCTGTTGAGTCTACTGAGTCACTGTATGAGGTAAACGTTTTAGCAAGAGGGTAGGGCGTAACTGCATCCGCAGTGAATACTTTACATAGAGCGCGTTTCGCGCTCAAGAATGTAACGTGGGGCATTAGTGTTTTCCTCGAGATGGTCTACCATTGTATTCGCACTGCTAATATATATCAACGTAATATAGCGAGTTTAGCTATTGTCGCTTCTGTTTTCTCTTTGCCTAACCGATTTCTTAAGGTTGCCAGAACATCTGTGTACTGGCCGATACGGTACATTGTAAAGAGATAGTAGGTTGAGTAACCTTCTAATACGGATTTGGAATAAGGGCTATTTTTCGTACCTTTCGCCAATTGCACTCTCCAAATCTAAAGGAATTTCAGGGAGCCAGGAGGGTGGCGTCCGCATTATTTTACTTATGATAGGTGTGGATTCTTCTACCGCGTCCTTCTCGACCAGCGAGATAATCTCATCGTGAACGGTATGAACACACTTGCCTATTTTGTTTTCGAGTAACCAGGCGTCGAATTCTAGCATGTCATACATGGTTTTTATTCGAGCAAGCGCCTGGATGATGTTTTCGAATAATTTGCCACCAAATATCTTGACACGTTTTCGGCCGTCGAAATAACTCCATTGCCCGTATGTTCCTTCAGGGTTAGAGGGTGTAAAACGTAAGCCCGGATACCGTAACGACATGCCATTGGGTAATATAATTCTATCTTTAGTGATAGTCAGGCATCCGTACTCAATGTCAGTACCTCGCTTCATTGCGGGTAGCCAGACATCATTGCACCGCTTCCACATCTCCACCACGAATTTGTTTGCGCCACGAGTAGTTTTTATAATTTTTTCGGCTTCTTGCATAGTGACGGCAACTTTTTTACCTTGCGCGCCAGTGTTTAGCGTGATGTAGAGTCGTTTATGTCCGAGGCCAAAGCCAAATCCCAGCTTTACGGTTTTACCTACAAAGCGTTCAATCGGGTGGTCATATTTGTTTACTTCAAAACCATAGATTTCACTGGCGAGCCCTGCGTAAGGGTCTGATTTTGTGAACTCCATCATTTGATCATGTTGGCCTGCGACGGCACAAACGAAACGGGCTTCGATCTGTGAGGCGTCATCTGCCCGCATCAAGTACCCGGGGGGTGCGACTAGGGCCTGACGCAACCCACCATCACGTTCAAGGTTTTGCAGGTTGATTTTCTCGATGCCGCCTAGCCGGTGAGTACCTGCAGCGGAATATTTAAGTGGTACCGGTAGGAGATCCTCTTGTACAGTCGCTACAAGTAAGCGCTTACAGCGGCCTTCTCGAGTCGTTGACCCTACTTCAATTTTAGCCTTCCATAGATGTTCCAGTTCTGGCATGTCTGCCTGTAGCTGCTGAAATTGCGCGTCATCCTTGGCAAATGCCGGGGTGTCTTTACCTGTGGTGGGGGACTTCTTGTAGGGTACTGTTACTCCCAGTTCTTCAAGGTACTGAGGGAAGAAGATTCTACTTCGTAATTGTGTAGCGGTAAGTCCTGAAGCTTCTACTATCTCTTTTTTGTGGGCTACCAGGCGCTTTAGCACGTCTTTGACGACTGGCTTATCGAGGAGTATTGCCGGTTCTGTAAAGAATCTGATGAGCAAGTTAATCAGCGCATGTTCTTTTTCGGGGAGGTAGTCATACATTAGGTTGTAGGCTGCGTAAGTGAGCTCCACATCCTGGATGCAATAATTGCCGAGTGCTGCTTCTACTTCAGGGGGTAATACAACGTGTCCCTTACTATCTTCAAGTTCAGTGCCTTTACGCATTGATGGGTCATCAGGCCACAGGCGTTCCGCAAGGGCATCGAGTGATGCGGATAGCCCATTGAAAATGCCGTTGCTCATTGCCATTGTGTCTGCGTAATGCGCGGGGCGCACGTCGTATTTCTGGGTGCAGATCAAGCCGTCAAACATAGTGTTGTGGGCGAGCAGGGTGTTTGTGTTACCTTCGTGAAAGTACTCCTGTAACGCTTCGTTTATTTCGAAGTATTCCGTGAGCCATTCAGTTGGTTCTGCGTCTTGCTTGATGCCAAGGCCATGCACTTGAAACCGATCATCATTGATGTAAGGAACGGTTTGGATTTTGGTTAGCGAGTAGTCCTGGTCGTAATATGATTCAAAGTCCAGAGTAACGATATGGTTTGACATTAAATATCTCGCGTCGTTTGATTGGCGTTTCTGGTGGGGCAGTAATGCCAAGTTCCACCTGGTTACCTCTACGGGAGATAACCTTCACAATAATATTGTCCCCAATGACCACTTCATTTAGGTCGTTATCAGCTTTTGATGTCCTTCTTTTGATTCGTAGCATTGAGGGTATTTCGGTTGGTTAAAGTTATGCAGCTAGCTGTACTGCGGTTATGGTTGCACTAGGGGTTTTTATAGTCCTAATGCCTCTTTTTGCTCGTTAGTTAAAAGGTTAAGTGCCTCAATTTTGAGGCGGATCTTGTCCGGGTTGGCATGTGTGTACCATTGAGTTAGTCCGGGGCCCGAGTACTTATCCAGCAGCCCATCCTGTTGCAGGTCATGACATAGCCTGGCCAGCATGTGATACTCTCGGGAATGCTCGCTGCGTGTTGCCATAGGCGTTGCGCGTTTCTCGTTGACCCAGGACTTTGCCTGTCCGCCGTAGTAACTTAGGCGACTGGCCAGGCTTACGACCATCGTTGCTCGATTAAGATTGTAGATAAAGCCCCACATGTGCTGTTCTCCTTTAGCAGTGCTAATATTTTAAAGTAATGTGATTTTTTCTTGGTAGGGTATTTCACAGTGTGCTGGGTTAGTTTGTAGGATCAAATAATCTTTAACTAAGTCCATAAAGCTAGGATCCCCGTATAATAAGACGACAGTTAAAAAGATTACCCATACAATGCTGCCTACACTAGCGCTATCGGTTTGACTCATAGTTGCATGTTACCTTTATTTGAGGCGGCAATAATCTGTTGCGTCGTGTGAAACAGAGCTCGTTCTTGTTTATCTTCGTCGATGTAAGTACAGATAAGGTCCTGTACTATTTCTTTTACAGTATGACGCTTTATTAAAGCGTCGTCCGCTATACCGTTTACCAACGAAATTAATTTCGACTTTAATTCTTTGCTACAGTGAAATGCTTGAAGTGCGTTTCGTGCAGTACCTAGGTCATGTACACCCATAAATTGACGGTGTTGTGACTGATTTAAAGGGACTAACGAAGGTAATATGTCGTTCAACACACAAAAATACACTCGTTTTTCTTGGTCAATTGTACTAGATGTGGGGTTGTTGCTAGTTGGTGCCAGGGAACTGTACATACGAGGTCCTTTTGTAAGAATTTAGCAGCGCTAATATAACCTAACAGGTTAGGCTGTATAAAGGTAGGGTATTTCTTTAGTGGTGTGTAAATCAGCTTGGTCAGTGCTATACAGGCGCTTCTTTTGGGGCAGGAGTGTAGTAATTAACCAGGTAATTCTTTTCCTGAGGTGTCATCACATACGCGTGCCGCTGGAACCATATAGCTATCTCTTTTGCAGTGGGTATGTACTCGAGTTGGGCTGCGAGTTTTCGGATGTGTCTGCGTAATTCGCTGTGTGAGTTAACTGTCATAAGTCGTAATACCTTTTCCAGATGTAACTATTAACCATAGCAATGGCTGGCACTAGTGCGTTTTCTCCTGACCAAGCTGAGACATACTCCACGGCTTCTTCAATGGTGGTGAATCCAACAAATAAGTTAGTGTAGCCAACGTCCTTTAATTCTGTTTGTTCAGCAATTGGTAAGTGGGTCATGTTAATCGTGGACATGTCGGGGTCCTATTGTGCAGTGATATGAATATCAAGACTTAAGTCGGCGTGAAACGCGGGTTTCTCGTCAAGATAATGTTGAAGGTCCGCTATTTTTCCTGTGAATACTTCTTCAGTGAAGAATTGTTTAGGGTCCCCGGCGATGTATTGTTCGTGCTTACTGAAATCTTCTGTCTTACTCATGCTGCCATCCTATTCGTTTGCTTGTCGCGACTTGATTTTCATTAGATAGTAGGGCTTTTTTATGGCTCATTACTTCTAAAAAATAAGCGCCTGTATCGCCCTGGAAGATTGGATCCCCAAGTGGAGCGAACCGATTACGGCGAAGCAATGCTTCGTAGTTCGCGTTATCGATCCACTCTTTCTGATCCGGTGTCATGTTGTTTCCGGTTCGAACCACTGATTAAAATGAGATAAAAAATAGGAGCGTTTTTGTTCTAAATCAGTAATTTCTGAACGCTTTCGTTCTAGTTCGTTGTCCAGTTTTGACAGCACGTCTTGTTTTTGGACAGGTAAATCGTCGTCGATGCACGCGACCAGCTCATACTTTTCACGGGACTTATTGTTTACGTAAGCAAACTTAAGCGACGCACTACTATAGTCAATATCGAGATAACAGATGGTGACTGTTGGCATAGTTTCGAAAGGCTCGAACCCTACCACCACGCCTGTTTTAACAGAGTCGCTCCCATAACTGCTATCTGTTTTGATGAGAAGCTTAACCTTGGTGCCAATTTTGAAAGTGTCAATGCGTTTTGCATGTCGCATGTCGATATCAAACTTCACACCGTTGATTTCTATTTCTTGTGTTGTTTCTTCCATTTTAGTTCCTTGTGGTAGGAGAGGTTTTACGCAGCTTGCGCAAGTTTGATGTGGTTTCCTGTTGTTAGTGATTTACAACTACCACGGTGGTAGCGCACCACCGGTCGTTTATGTCGGTTAAGCGACTTTCTAATCTCTGATCGGTTGTGTGGGTTGTGGTCGCAGGGCTTAAATCCCGGCTCGATGTCGCCACATGGCGGCCGAGTGTAAGTGCTTTTAAAGCGGTAAGGGCTTGGTGAAAGTGAACTTACGATGTATGCAGCCAGGCGCCCAAGACGGCCGGTTAGTGAAGATCCTTCACCGGCTTTCATCGCCTTTTGGACTGTTTCGCGATCGTCGATAGCGCGTTGTCGCCTGATGTGTTGTCTTTGTTTACGTCTTACATCTTTCATTGTTTTTTCCTACGCTGCAGTTAATTTAAGAAAGCCAACAACTTGTTCGGCTTTCATCTTGTGTACTTTTTTATCTTTCAATCGCTCAACCAGGATTGGGGCTTTTTGAGCGCGAGCTTTACTGCCAACAATTTTCCATTTGACGTTTTGCCAATCTTCAAAGGTCTTACCCAGGTCGTCAGGGGATAGCCCAAAGGTATGTGCTTTTTCTTTGAAGTTGATAGCTTCCGGGGTTATTTTGCTGCCATCTTCAGCGTCGAAGGTGCAGGTTAGTTTTGATACAAATCCGTTTTGGTCGTAGGACATACTGCCTACGTTTAGGGTTACCCCATGCTCGTCTTCTACATACGCTAAGGCTGAGTTCAGCGCAGTGCGGATTGCGTTTAATTTTTCTTTCATCTAAATCTCCATGGTAAATAGCAGTGCTAATTAATTTGGTTATAGGTTAGATCGTCTTGGTTGATCCAGGGTTTCACGCTACTCCCCTGCGCCTGTCGGTGGTAATGATGGATCACTCATTCTCTCGACTCCTTGATCTTGTCGATGATCTCTTCAGCCTCCGCCCAATCTTGAGATTCAGGATACGGATCACATCCTTGCACCCAGTCAATCAGTTCATCTACCAGATCATCCAGCTCCTCTATGGTGGCTTTGTGTTTCCTGATTATTGAAAGATAGTACTCATCCTTGCTTGCGAATTGTTCACTCATTCTCTCGACTCTCCTGTTGTTGGCCTTCATTGCAGCATCTATTCCTTAGCCTGTATCAAAGCCAGAATTTCTGCCTTAGTGTTTCTCGCCCTGTGCGGGACTGGTCGCGCCCGCTGATAATCAAAATAATCCTTAATCAACGCTGCCAGCTTCTCTATAGTGGCTTCGCTGTACTGAATGTACTCCTGCATTTTGACCATGTTTTTTATACATCGACAGCCCCCATTCGTAACCATGCTGCCTTTTCGTGGTTTCTGTATAAGACACCCGCTATCTGCACACCCACTCGGTTTCGGTCTAATGTCACCCATCACTACTCTCCTGTTGTGCGCTATCAATAATCTGCATGATTGCCTTGTCAATTGGCGGATAAGATGCAATTCTGGCTATATCTGTTAGCGCCTTTTCTAATTTATCAATACGATAAAAGCGAGCAATTGCTGTCTTTGACAACTCATCGTAAGTCGGGCATCGCATGTACTTATTACATGCCCATCCAGTGTCTTTACCTGCCATGGACATATAACGTCCAGGCTTACCGCAACCGCACAGTGAGTCTGCATCACTCATCCTATCGCCCCCCCATCCTGATCTATGAAGTCCTGAAGGGCGCGCTTTGTGTGGCTTGAATTTATTACACAATCTGCTAATTGAAACCCAGTTCTCGCATCGAACGTGAGCAAAGCATCTTCAGCTTCTTTCCATTCCTTAACCAGCCTCTTCAGTTCATCATGTTGCGATTGCAGGGATTCTATCTCCACATCCTTCTCTTTGATGGTGGCTTCGTGCTTTGTCAATCGCCGTGATATCTCATCAATCACCAAATCTGCATCTCGGTCTAGCTCTGCCGGAATTCTCATTGTGAATTCAGCGTCCATCCTGTGACGGTCTTTTGTTAGCACATCAACAAGTTCATCGGCACGTTTGCACAAAACCTCTGTAGGAATGTGATCACCATGTTCGTATTTATTGCTCATCCGTATTCCCCTTGATCTCAGATTTAAGTTCCCATTTTGTGCTCTGCCACCAGCGGTTAATTTTCCTACCGCTGTCCAACTTAAACGCTCCCGCCCGATTCACCGTAGTTGAGCCTAAGCCACCACACTTTGGGCATGTATCAGAAGCATAAAACAAACTCCTAAACGGCAATCTCTCAATATACCCGCAAGGGCATACGGCGACCTCTACCCATCTATTCATTGTCTGGTTCTCCATAGATGACAGCATTGGACAATCGCTCTCTTGGGTCCCGATAACCGCACCAACATTTTTGACTTGGTAAGAGTATTTTTGGCTGCGCCTTTGGTAGTTTCTTTTTGCACTCAGGACAACCAGCGCCATACTTAGCCTTCAGGTCTTTTGTGTGGCGCTTCATTGCTCGAAATGTATCGCCTACATCGCCCATCCGCATTCCCCTCCTGTGGCCTGGAATCTTTGATCGCTTTGATTGCTCTGTTAATAGCAGCAACATTAACTATTAACCCTGATTCGTTGAACGCGGATGGGAGCGAGCCGATCAACTCATCAACCAGATCACGGTCATCATGGGTTTTTGGTATTGAGTCTGTGCGGGTGTAGCTTTCATAAGGCATCCCATCAAGGTCTGTCCAAGGACGTGTCGAGACTACAGCAGGACAAGTAGTTTCTTTCGGTTTTAGATACCCAACGTAAATAACATCTGCACTCATTTATCTTCTCCCTTGATCGCTCTCCGCAGAGCATGATATGGGGTAAGGAAATCACCATCGTTTAAACATGCTCGCCCCACCGCGTCATGCTTACAAAATTCACCATGTGCTTTTTTTATCGCCGCTAATCTACGCCACGCTTTTCGCAGAAGTTTTTTAGTGTCACGAAGTTCTGCTTCTATCAATGGCTCCTCTGGCAATTCAGGTTCTTTGTCTTCTATCCGTGGATCTTTATCAATACTCATGATGACTCCTGCGATCTTTGAATAACGGCTTGCATAAAACCTTTTCTAGCCATTGTCCCCAACTCCATAGCTACTTTGCTAATACTGATGTTTGCAGATGTTTCTATTTCCCATCTTGCCCTCACCATAATTTCTGACTGATCAGGTTGTCCGATCATTTCATCGTCACTCATCTATTCACTCCCTGCTATAAACCCTAAAATGATCCCGCCGCTACTTGCATGCACACCAAACCTTCCTCTCGCCACATATTTACAACCTTGTCTCGGTCATCGAGCACAAAATTAACGTGAGATTTGAATGTCTTGTCCATGCTGTAGAGCCATGATTTCTTTAACTCATCATCTGGCGTGTAATCGCCGTCAGGTCGCATGACGAGTGTTGAGTGTGGAACTGCATACTTCTTCAACCACGCTTCTGTTTCGGCCCTGACGGCATCAGAGCGACCAGAGAAGATGTTTATGATGTATCCCTCGCGATCCAGAGCTTTGAGTAGATCAATCACAGGCTTGTTCGGCTCATCGTCGACGCAAGCTGCAAAGAATTCATCCCATTGTTTGCCGCCGTTTTCGACAAAGTGTCTACGGTGCTCAATCAGAGCAATCGTTCCATCGAGATCTGCGATGATCACATTCTTGTTTATGTTCATATCCATGCCCTCTATATGTTCTGTGTAACTTTATAGGTGCCCATCACGCAGTAGCCGAAGCTCACCCCTGCTATGGGCTGTACGCCTCCGTTAAGACGCACCACGGAACTGTTAGCCTGTAATGTGCTTAACTGCCCACATGACAGCCTCTTCAACTTTCATTTTCGCAAGCTCAAGCTTGGGGCTCGTTGTCAGATAATGTGACTCGACCGTTTCAATGTGTTTATAAAAATCCAGCCCAGCATCTTTGATAGCCTGCATGTCCACTTTTTCATTATCATCGAGCACTCTATACTCGTGACGCATCACGTTATTGACAGTTCTGTCGTCTGATGTGCTATCTACATGTTCGTTCATTCTTACATCCTCATTTTGTAATCAAATACGGCGCTAATTAAAACTGGATCAGAAGCACCGCGAATTCTGTCCAGCTAAACTCTTACTCCTTAACTTCAATGTTTGTTCACCCATATCTATTTACCGCCCTCATGTGAATATCTCCCTTCAGCAGATAACCTGAAACACAGCCATACCAGGTAAGGTGCACCAAAGTTCCATCTCATCAGTGGCCACCACCTCAACATAGATACATCTACCCAAAACTTAATCTCAAAGCCCACGATGCGCTGGTTGTTGTGCTTACCTCTCGGCCAATCAAACATGTCTATTTACTCCTGTGCAGGTGCATCACGCCAACGTCTAAGTAAAAAGGCTTCCTGTCATTGAAAAATACCGCAGGGATGTGAACCACGAATCCAAGCCGCCCATGTGGCATTTTCGAAGGTGCCCCGGCATTCCATCCGCCCACTTTCTTCGCTAACGCATCAATAAGATCCTTTGCGGTCGATGCTTCCGACACCCAAGGAACGGCTACAATATCCATGTCTCTCGACATCGAGCCGTGGAGAGCCAGTGCATAGCCATGCCTCTTTGCCGTTGTCACCAAGCGTGGGTAAATAGCGGCATGAGTAATCGGCCTGTTTCGCTGCCTTCGGTGTTCACCCATATCTGTCACCCCTTGTGCGGTTGAGCGTTGGCATAATTAATACCGGAATGCCTTTGTTGGTCGCGCACTCGATACAGTTTTTTGTCCCTCTGGATTTGCCATCCCAAAACGCTATGAGCATGTCGGAATCATCAATCATTTCTTTGTTACGGATTGGACCAGCAGCCTTGCCATGTTTTTCCCAATCGGCCTTGAAGCAATTGTTGTCTTCAATGTCTATTTGGAACCACCTGCGTATAATCTCATCAATGCCGGTAGGGCAGTCCCCAACTAAAACATGTTCTCGATGAGGGTAACGTCCTACTAGTCGATATACCGCAACCCAACTAGACTTGATCTCAGAGGCACCGCATACGGAGTTCCTTCCACCAGAAAATGCCACGGTCGCATCCATCTTCATATTCTTCTCCATCCCTTAGTGCGTTTCATTAGATTTGGCATATCAGTTACTCCTATTCCTATGCGTTACTTACTATTGCTTCGCGGCCTTTGTCAGTGGCGTGGAAAAACTGCAATTTGCTCGTTGAATCTCCCGTCCTTCTGCCTTTCGCCATCAGTCCGAGATCTACCATCTCACCAAGCACCGGATTGTCTGGAGCTATCGCGTAGTAATTTCGGTCTACTGGAGGAGTCATATTCATGCCCAGGCAGTGTTTTAGTACGTGTTCGTGTTGTTCTTTCATATCAGCTCCTATGCGCTGCCAGTGTTAAAAGCATTGATAATCATGCCATCAACACAATCTGTTGATTTGTCTGGAGACAGGCTCCCTTCACCAGAAGATCCGCTGTAAGTGACTGACAAGATTCCTGGCTCTCCACTCGTTTCTTTGATGTATTCATACGATATGATTGTTTTGTTAGTGATGATCCCAACACCATTGATGGTGATTCTTTTCACAGTGGTATCTGGGTACATTTCCAACAGTGACTGTAAGTCAGTCGCTAATGCTGGGTACTCTTCAGCACAAGATTCAGCGTAAGCTCGCAAAGCAACTCTCGCATGTGGATCGTGGACAACATCAAGAACAAAATTTGGACACCTCTCATGCTTTCCACCTACCGCACTACTGCCGTCAGTTCGTTCGACGTAATACTTCTGGTAAAGACCTTCTTTTTTGTCGCTCATCTCATATCCTCGTTACTTGTATCCATGGGGTTATGTCGCTGCGGTACGCTTGGCTTCCGGTTCTTCAAATACAAACTCCACAGTCCCAATTTCAGTGACATCACCGCATGTTTGAATCCAGCAATCACTGGGATCAATGTCTTTGCGAATCTTCAGTTCCGCGGCTTCTCGTAGAACCTCACGAACTTCTGAATCTGTCAGTATGAATTTCATTGTCTAACCTCGTTACTTGTATGGGGTTATGTGCCTGTACGCTCAACATGATCTAAGCTTATAGATTCGCTTGCTGTCGAATAGCTTCGTCGCGGAGTTCAGTGAGTTTTTGTATCGCCAGGTCGAGAGAGACTGGCGACTCTCCCTCAGGAGTGCTGTCAGCAGTTTCTTCGTCAATCCCGTAGAAGTCTTTGTCGTCATATCCTGGAATAGTTATACTCTCAGCTAGATCTTTACTAATGTGTAAGAACTCTGCAAATGCTCGCGGCCCCAAGTGCCCTTGGTAATAAGGTACCTGGCTATTGATATTCTCTCGGGATTCGCGAATCCAGGAAGGGGTGATAGCTGCGTAACCGGCGATACAGGCTGTTGTCCCGCAGGTGTGGATGTCGGTTTCAGAGACACTAATAAGGGAAACCAGAGAGCTCTGTAATTCCAGAATCTCCGAGGAATACCAGTCGCTTATATCGAACCTAATATCAGGTTCAGATAGCTTGTCGATTATTTCCTGGAGTTGTGGGATGCGGAGTGTAGATAGGTCGTATTGCTTCATAACTTTGCCTCGTTATTAGTGGTGCTATTATTACCCCTGCTAATTTAATAAGTCAAGAGTGTGTGTAACCGTTTGTCTCAATACCCAGCCACATGCCGCACCATTTGACCATTATGCAGCCACTACCAGGGTGTACTTGCCTGCGGAATGCGAGGTACGAAATGCCTAATGGTTGTCTTGTAAAGACGTTGCGTAATGCGCGTTGCTGTTGCTTGGTGAGTTTCATTTTATGTTCTCCCCGAATTCAGTCTCGGGTTGGTGGCAACGCCTGCAGATTCGCCAGAATATCCAGCCACCTCGTGGTTCCCATGCTGTATGGTTGTGCCCTATCAGGTAGCAGAGTAAGTCTTCATGCCATTTGGCGCAGCGAACCCGTAGTTTATCGTCTGGTGTGTTCATTTAGGTTTCAGGTCTTTGCCGGATATTCCGATCCCGTTTGGTATCTGGAATATATCCATGTGCTGAGATACCCGGCAATCTATTTCATTTACAGGGAAGGCGACTAGGTCGTCGCTTTCAAGATACTCTGGAAGTTCTTCTTCTGTGAATTCGTGAGCATCAAGCACGTCACATGTGTACCCATGGTGGTCATGTTTCCGCCAAAGCATGGAGTTCCCTATACAGCCTCTCGATTTATCGTGTATGTAGTATTTCATATCGCTTCCTTGAATTCGTGTACGCGATAGACGTTGAACCATAGGTCGCCAACGGTGTAGCCGACATGCCTTGTTTTTCCGTCTGCGGTGTCAACATAAGTGTTGTTAACCTTGCCAGGAAACATAGTGTTTAATTCTTTCTTTGGGTCCATCGTATCGAGATGTACAGTGTTTCCATACTGGTCGGTTGCCATAAAGCCTAAATGTTGCGTCATGCTCGTCTCCGTTTAGGGTTGCGTGTTGCTAGGGGGTATAAACCTTTCGAAAGTTAAGTTGAATTCTTTCGCTGCCTGGTTAATTTCCTCTGCCCATAGGTCTGGGTCTAGCTGGTCGTGTACATTTTGCATGACAATAAGTAAGTCAAGTTCGCCTAATGTAAGTTCACGACCAACTGATTGTTCAACTGCTCTTTGCACGACCCCTGCATTTGTGTTATTACCTTCAATTTTAGGGTCGTAATATTGGGGGGATATTAGACACCCTACTGCACATTTATTACCTGTTTTACTGTCATGATAACGGCAGTTGTCGACGGTGCCGGCCCTGGCATTTTGGTCCAGTAGATGATTAGCTATTTTGTTAAACAGTTGTTGAGTGTTCATAACTTTGCCTCGGTATTAGGGTTGCTATTATTAACAGTGCTAATGCGTAATGTCAATGCGCGTTGGTCATCGCAGGGATCAATGGTCTATGTCATCGCTATGCTCGATAGACCATTGTGTTCTGTGGAGACTAGTTGATTTAGAGCATGATGTTTGTACTCCTTGGTTAGTTTATGTTTGTCTTCATTTCCCCTGAGGGCATGCAAATGATTAAAAACTTTTTCTGGGGGGTTTCATTTAATAAGTAAATAAGAAACAAATAAGTATCACCCCGGACCCTACTGCAAATGTTTTTGACTGCGCTTTAAGCCAAGCGGCGAGCGTCCAGGCGTCAGCCTGGTTGTTTGCTCTCGGTATTGGCATAAAAAAGGGACAAAGGTTGTTAGCCAGTGTCCCTTGGGGAGTGCTATGCGAACATGGTGTACGCTTCGGGCTCCTCCTCCTGCCGTTCACCCGTGTTCTCGGTGGTGGTTGTAGCGTTCTCTATTTCACGCTCGACCAGTACCAGTTCTTCAGAAGCGGCAAAGATAACCGACATGATCAGGGAGTTGTTGGTGTACAGTTCCCGTTTGAAGCTGAGGGATGCGTTTTGTGCGCGCTCGTTATTCCCCTTAAGCTGCCGTTCACCAGTATTGATGATGGAGTTAAGGAGCGAACGCATACCAAACACGTCTACCTCTATGCCGTGTGACTCTTCGCCCTGATAGTACATGGACTCGGTGCCATACACGTCGCTGTCGGCCAGCACCATGTCTGTGTAACCCTGAAGCTGTGAGACAACTTCGTCCCGGAGGAACTTAAGGGTCTCTGCTTTCGCTTGGCGGGATGCCTCGATCTCTGCTTCAGCAACTTTTCGAACACGTGCTTCCGCTTTCTCGACTGCCAGTTCAGCTTTGTCGTGCGCTTCAAGGAGTTTAAGATTAGCCGCAGCCTGGGAGATCTCCCCATCTGCATTAATCTTGATCTCTTTGATCTTCACGACGTCCCGATCTCTCCGAGCGCGTAACACTTCAACGGATTGAGCCATACGCATTTCAAGGTTGAATTCCTCATTCTCTTCGTCCTGAGGGCGAGTGCCTGAAGATATGAAAGCGTCTACTGTCTCTCCGATCGATTGCAGGTTAACAACAAGGCGTTGATCCCCTGTACGTTTGAGTGCCCAGTGATAACGAGCGACGATACCAGCGAGTTTCTCTTCGCCTGCACGTACACGTTCTGGATCCATAGGGCGCTCATACATAGCAGCTTCACGGTGCTTGTCGAGCCAGTAGAACAAGTGGCTGACGATACCCCATTGGGCTGATGTAATGAATGAACGCCACAAGCCGGTGTGAAAGTACTCATTCACGAGCTTGGCATCTTCAACGATAGTTTCAATTGTTCCGATATTGTTTGACATACTGTTTATCCTTTTCATACTGAGTTATATGAACTCGATTGAGTCCACACCAAGAAAGGCCGAACACTGTGTAGTGAACGACCTTGGCTCCTCGGCGGTTTATCTCGGGTGAATTGTGCGGCGCGAATGCTCCTTTAAGTAAGACCAATTCATGTAAAGGAGGAGGGCGACTAAACCAATGATTGCAACGACAAAGATTGGTGATAGCACAACGAACAGGAATGCAAATAGGATGAATCCTGAGACGACTTGAATAAGTGAATTGTTCTTCATACCCGTAACTCCTTGAATGCGGCAACGCCAACCTGCACCGCGCCATGAGCAGCGAGCATTAGGTGTTGAGCTTGGGCCAATGCGTCTTGCCCTTTGACCAATGCGTAATGCGCGTTGCTCACTTCGACATTTTCAACATGGATAGCTGGGTTAATGATGCCCGCTTGTAGGAACTGGAAGGCAAGATCGCCATCAGTAGTTTCAATGGACTCATCGTTGGCAGTTAAGTTGTAGATGGTTTGCATGTGTAACTCCTTTTAGTACCGTTATTAGTACATAAAACATACGATCACGAGCGCAGCCAGCGCGAGTGGCTTGTGCGCTTGCCGGGCTTGAATAATGCCTGGCACTCGATATTAGTAGTTATTGATATGTATGATGCTGTCGACTTGTAGAATGAATGCTTATGATAGTAGAGACTTAAGATAGGTTGTTAGAGGGCTGCGTATGTTGCACTGCACAATAATCAATGCCCAACGACGTTGCGTGTTGCGCTATATGTGGCGGGTGCTAACGAGTGGTATTCGTGATCTAACGAGGTTAGTGCAGTCGCGTGGGACGATAATCGTCCCAGCTAAGAGGCCCTAAACATAAGGTATTGCTGGAATTAGGGGTGCATTTGGGACGGTACTGGGACGATAAGCGTCCCAGCTACAGCCCAATAGAAAGTGCTATCTAATAGCCAAAAATACCTGTTGGGACAGAAATGAGATTACGTATAGGTGAAAAACTGAAGTGTTAAGGGCTGTGATCCACCCAATTTCAAACTTTCAAAACAGGCTGTTTTCCGTCCCAAACGCATGTAAATGCTCTACACCCCACATGTTTAAAGGGCTGTAGCTGGGACGGTAAGCGTACCAGTTTTAGTGTTCATTATCGGACACTATGGACTACAGGCCACGTATCACGTGACGTGCAGAGATGGGACGATAAACGTACCAGTCCCGTCCCAACGCGTACCAGCATCACGCATTGAGCAGCGCTAAATGGGCCATGAGCAGTACGTAATGAGCATTTGAGACCGTGTGTTGAGTACTATGTGGAGGCACAGCCTGGTTGCGGAGTAGTCAGTGTGTATGAGCAGAGTGCATCGAGCAGCACGCATTGATCATCGAGCATGGCGCAATGTGCGGTGGCATTACTTGTTGCGGGATGAGTGTTGCGTAATGAACCAGTTTGACAAGGTTCCTTTATCCGGAATTTGAGATTCGGGAGGAGAAAAGCGAAAAGGGGGAGGTACCTCCCAATTCGCTACCGAGGTAAGCCTTTTTAGAAGCAAGGAGAGCAAATATATTTTTTAAAATTTTTATAAGGGTAGAGAGAAAAGAGAGAGAGTTAGTAAAGGTATTTTAGTTATATTTTAGAGCCCTTCCTATGCTGAGTTTTCAGCCAGCTGTGAAGGTGTTTACGCAGTTTGATTTTGGTGATTATGGTTACCCTACGCCGACCCGATCGGTACCGCTGGACTAAAGGTGTTCGGAATGCCTGCCGCCTACCGGAAAAGTCCTGTACTCCAATGGCGAAGTACCAATCGTAGTCGAGGTACACCTCAGACCACTTCATGGTAGTTCCGGGTAGAACTTAGTAGAGAGAAACCCGATTAACTTGTCGACCATCCCTACCTTAGCGGGCCACATGGTGAGCAGATCTTCGAAGTCCTGGTGGGTCAACCGAACTTCATGGCAACCCCTACCGCCTAAAGCGTTGAGGATAGGGGTTTCGTATATTTCTTCTTGCGGTGTGCCGGGGAAGGTGACCATTTTCATTTAGCGAGCTCCTTATTGACACTCCGGGTGACCAGCCATACCCCGAAGATAATACCCCAGGTTGCCCCAAGTAGAATTGACAGGATTACCTCTGGTGTAGTCATGTCGACACCTCTTCACTCCGTGGCATGTTTACCAGTCTCACCGCCTTTATCTCGCGCTTGCCCTCGAGCACTGCCTTAGCAACGCGATGCCACCCATTACAAATAGCACCGCACGAATCTAGAATTATTGGGTACTTGAGATCCGTTTCAGTAACCCTCATGAAGTGGAAGACGAATTTGCCGACGCTGTCTATATCCCACGGCATCGTTGATAAGTCAATACTTGCTATTGGAACGCTAAACACTTGAAGCCCCTCTGCCGCTTTGATTAAGTCATTAGTGCTCCAACGTCTATCTTGATAGATGTACCCTTCACTTTCATTGGATCCAGTACTGATATCTACTATTGGGGGTTTCATGTCGACACCTCATTGTTATGTTTAAAGATAAATTTCACCATGTTCAGGAAATCCGCAACGGGCAGCTCGCGTTTCATATTGTTAACGATCGAACAGCAGAGGACTATGTTTGATCTCACGTAGCCAAGCCTGGGTTCAATCCGGTCTACCGATAACGAGTATGTTTTGTCGGCCTCGGTCGATAACGGTAATCCAGAGTAATAGCAGGCACCGTCTTGTTCTGTATATACCGCCTTCAGGTCCTCAATACTCAACGCAAAAGGTATGTTTTTCTTCCTAGCCCTCGCCCCCGCATCTGCTATGCGCCGCGCAAAGATGTTGCGCCTGGTGTAATCCCGCTGGTATTTTCTCTCCGCCCGTTTCTGTTGGGGGCTACGATTCGCCTTCCACGCTTTGGAATAAGCATTACGACAGGGCTTACATGTGTTTTTACCGGCGGGGCTAAACTTAGCGGGGTCGTCCTCACCACACTTGCATTGTTTTACATCTGCCAAAAAGTTGTTTTCCCGACACGGAAAGTACCTTTTTACCACTTGCAAATAATATTAGCAATGCTAATATAGGGAAACTTAAGCGCATTAAGTTATTTCCCTATAAATTTAAGAGTACTCTAAAATGGCTACAAGCAAGACCGATGCAGTAAAACATGGCTCCGGCCGAAAAGAACTTGGCGTTAATATTCGATACGCCTCATTTGCTATCACCGCCGCTATCGCGGGTGCTGCTGCAGACGTCATTGAGATGTTGAATGTCTGGGCCGGTGAAGTCGTCACTGATGTTAAGTTGATCTCCACCGATATCGACACAAACGGAACCCCGACAGTTGTCTTGGATGTAGGCGACGGTGTGGACGACAACTATTACATCGACGGATCCACAGTAGGGCAGGGCGGTGGGGTTGAATACTCCAATGTCGTCACGGCTGTCCCGAAAGCGTACACGGCGAATGACACCCTGGACATTACGGTGCAAGCCGCCGCTGCAACTGCTGCAGCTGGAACTGTCACCCTGGTTGCTACTATAACCAGTTAGATATAATCGGCCGATACTGGCCGACCCCGAACTACCGTTACCTTGGTAGTCCCCCGAAGCCCCAGTGAGCCGCCTCACTTGCTGGGGCTTCTTTTTGTTTGTCATTTAATATTAGCAATGCTAATATAGATGTATTCCGCATAACAGAGGTGTTCATGGCTGAACAGATCGATTCAATTCTTAACGATGGCTCACTGAAATTCCGTAGGATTGTTGAAGACCAGGCACTGGCCAATCTTCAATACTTCCAGAAACTAGACGGAACTCGGTCCCTACAACAACTGTATATTGTTAGGGTCGACGACCAGATCAATCACCAATGGCGCGATGTCCCTATCGTCCAGGAAGAAGCTCCCACTAGCCCTGAGAACCCGGACCAAGAGTTTGAGCCAGTCGACGACGCGGAGGATACCCATGCGTAATCTAGGATTCGCACTACTTGTCACTGTAGCCACGCTCGTTGGCTGCGCGCATTCCGCACCGGCACCGCTATTGAGCAGCGAGCAACTCTTAACGATATTGAGCAGTGCTATTGAGAAGCAGGCAGCCACTACTGTATCGATTACCGGTAGTGATGGCGCCCCGACAGTTATTCCAGCAGGCATGAGTATTGTACTGAATGTCCCAAACCCAATGTTTCACGTCGAGAAGCTACTCGCTGAGATCATGCCTGGCGAGAAAGAGTCTACGGTTAACCTGGTTATAAAAGAATTTTTTGGTTTGGCCAAGGTTGCAGTTATCCCCTATTTTTCACTCGAGTCCCAGAAGTCAAGTGACCGAGTAATGGAGCGTGTCATTGGGCATTTCGCATCAAATGGTGGCAGCGTCTCGACGGTTAATAACGACTACTCAGTAAAAGATTCTAACAACCCCAGTTCGATTGTTACGTCGGGTGACACCCAAACAGTAGCCGTCACAGGGGATTTACTAGACAACGGCTCATCTAAACGAGGGAATTCGGAAGAGACCTTTACCTCTCGTGATGGTGACGAGGTAAGTGAGGTTGTCACTACTACCGAGACTAACACTGGGTCGAAGAACGAGACGCTAAACCCGACTGACATAACATTGTTGCCTTTAGTGATGCCTATTCCTGTACCGGCGCCAACGCCTTAGTGAGTAACGTGGATCTGGCCATGCAGTTATTTTATGTCGCGTTCGCTCTTATTGCATGGCTTGTCATTGTTGACGAGACACTAGCCTGGACACAGATGGCGCTCGAGATAGAGGAGGCATGGACGTGGACTACTATCGTCGGAATTGTGTCTGCCGTCTTAATGTATAGCCCGTACACCCTATTATTTTAACGAGGCGCCTATGTTCCTTTCGCTCGATCGGTTCTCATCCCAAAGCGACTCTACGCTAGGACTACTACGTGTTAATGGCCAGTTCGCGTGTTTCATTTTGGAAGATGAGTATCGGGCAATTAAAGTGCCAGGCGAGACAAGAATTCCAGCGGGCAGGTACCCACTAAAGCTCCGGACCCACGGTGGGTTCCATAACCGGTATATCAATAAGTATGGGACAAACTTCCACAAAGGCATGCTAGAGATTTGTGAGGTGCCAGGGTTTACGGACATCCTCATCCATACCGGCAATACGGACGACCACACAGCTGGCTGCCTCCTTGTCGGAGATACTTGCACGCAAAATGTAACTAAAGAAGGGTTCGTTGGTTCGTCAGTTGACGCTTACCAACGGGTCTACCCACCCATTGCTGACGCTCTCCTTAACGGCGAGGAAGTCATACTACATATAGAAGGTGATTAATGGACAAGGCTACAGCCCTGCACACGTTAGAAGGGCTTAACAAATACAGTGACGACCCTGATATCCAGGTAGCAACAATTGTTGTCAACGAGCAGGCCGGAGCGGACCACCATAATGCGCTTGGCGCGTGGAATGGGTGGGTTCCAGACTTTCCGGAAGAGTTAAGAAACGGGTCAACTATTATTCATGCGGAAGTAATGGCGATCATGGCGTGTGCCAGGCAGGGCCTTGAAACAGCCGGCGCTACAATGATTGTCAATTGGTTTCCATGCCTACATTGCGCTCAACTTATCGTCGGCGCGGAATTCGCGAAAGTGATATGTAGCGAACCGGATATCGCAGGCAAATGGGCGGACAGCCATGCAGACGCGCTGGCCCTGCTAGTACGCGCTGGCATTGAAATTGAGCATTGGCCCGAGCTAAACCGGTGAGTCGCCAGCACTGGAAAGTCTCATTACTTGAGACGCTGTCAAACACCTTCATTGGTCTGCTGGTAGCCGTTCCTTTGTGGTTACTGATACAGGCTTCTGGTTACTACAACATTCACACCAGTGTGATCCAAGGTCTTCAGATCCAGTCGTTATTTGTGCTGGCGTCCATTATTCGTGGGTTCGCGCTGCGCCGGTTCTATAACTGGCAACACCAACAACTTGAGAGGCTAGTAAATGACTGAGCTAGGTACACGACACAACCAGGACAAAGTGAAACTCGGGCTAATATCTCCTGAAGCGAAAGCAGGATGTGCCAAGGTCCTCATGTTTGGCACAGAGAAATATGCTGCCTGGAACTGGATGAAAGGTCTGCAGATCGATGAGGTGCTGGAAAGTATGGAACGGCACATGGACGCAATCCGAAAAGGCGAGCTGTACGATGCCGACTCCGGGCTCCCACACGCGGACCACATTCAGTGCAATGCCATGTTCCTATCGCACTTTCATCACACTGGTATGTGGGCTGATCTAGACAGTGGCATGCCCCCGGCTCGAGTTGATGATTTTCATTCGTCCTCTGCTGTACTGGATCCATACTTAAGCCCAGTACCCATGCCCTGTTGAAAATAGGCTTTTGCTTCTAAACATTAGCAGTGCTAATATAGACACCTAATTTAATGGGTTATCCATGTCAGACGCAGCACTACCAAAAGATAAACGGGCGAACCCTATTCAGGTTCTAGCCCCGGGAACGTCAGCGAGCATTGATACATCCGCAACGTCAGCCCGCGCTGCGCTGCCCCCAGAAGCAACGATCGCTATGCTCTCAACAACGCAAGCGGCGTGGATCGCTTTCGGTGACAGTAACGTAGCAGCTGTTGTTAAAGGCAGTGGTAGCTTTTTGTTACCTGGCGGCGGAGTAAATCTACAGATTCCTGGTGATGCCACGCACTACGCGGCTATCCAGAGCACACTGGCAGGTACAGTCTGCTTGACGAGGCTTTACTAATGAGTTGGCTAAAACATCTAGTTGAAGACTTTAAAGCCTGGCGGCGGGGTGAAGAACGCATTGCGCCACGTGGAACACGCGGGCGTGTATACCGAAAGAAAGGCCAAGCTGGTGACAGCAGTGGCTCTGATCGGAGAGTAAAGACTCGAGGCACAACGGATTTAGATATTACGGTTACCCGTAAGGATGGATCCATAGAAAAATATTCAGCCTCAGGGACCGTCTAGTATGTATTTGAATCCGACATTTGAACTAACTTTTACAGAACGCCTTGCCCAGATCTTTGACGACTTCATTGTCATGCTCGCCGATATCTTTACGGATGCCGGAGAAGAGTTGGCAGCGAATCAGATGGACTCTAATACTGCCGCGGCTATCACTAATTGGTACGTCGCGCAGGGAACAGGCGCCGGAACTGCTGCTAAAGCGAACACGACTCTATTTACCGAAGCGACCGAAGCCCGGGTAGCTACGACTGACTCCCAGCCCGCAGCAAATCAAAACCGGTACGTCGGTACGATTACTGCTGATGGCACCAAGACGGTTACCAATGCTGGCATCTTCGACGCTTCCACTGGTGGAAACATACTCCTTAAGAGCGACTTTACTGGTATCGGTGTAGACGCAGGCGACTCTATCCAGTTCACTTTCACTGTTACCTGGTCGTAAGTAAATGCTGGTTGCCGCTACCGGGGGAATTGGGAGTTCGAATCCTGACCTTATCGTTGATGAGTTCGCGTCCGGAGCTGTACTCAATTCTGATATCTGGACAACCTACAACGATCTGGCAGATGCCAATCTTGAGGTAACAGTTGCTGGTGGTCGATACCACGGACATCTGAAGAACAACGCAGCTGATGTCACTCTTTTCTACAACACAGATCAGGGCCAACTTGATGCCTTTGAGCTTACATTCCCTTTCGAAGTGATCGCCACAAATATTGGAATTGGCCAGGTTGGCGCGACACAGACAATACCACCTTATGTCAGTAACCCTTTTCTATTTTGTGGGTTGCAGGTACATCACACGACATTTGGCACGATCGATTCGAGCCACATGGTAGTAGGTCACAGAGGCGGCCTTGCTGAAAACACAGTTGAAGCGAAGAACACAAACGCGGGTGTCAGTGTAGTCAATGATGCTGGTGACAACGCAGCGACTAATGGTCGAACAGATCTCCGCGTGGTCGGTGCCGCCAATGGCACATTGACCTGGTATTACGGCTCCCCGGGTAGTTGGACAGAACACGCATTCCCTGGAACACAGCCCACTTATGGTGCGAGTGTTTTAGTAGGAATCATCACTTACGCACAAAACACAGCAGGCGCCCCGTTTGTGGGAACTTGTGACAAGATCGAGCAGATATCATGACTGCAGTTGTAGGCACGAGTTCAAGTGGGGTTGGAGACAATACAACCACTCCGGCTGATATATCGCACACGATACCTACAGGAGCCACAGCCTTGTTGGTCATGGCTGGCGGATATGACAGAGGTAATGGTGTCCCATCAATCACGATTGATATTGATACAGATCTTGACGCTTTTGCTGTATTGGACACTACCGGCAATGCGGTGCAGTGGAATGGGGCTTACCTCCTAACTGAGGATGATCCCGAGTGGCCTTCTTCATTACCAGCAACGGTATCGTTGGGGTTTACTGCTGGTGCGGTAGCTGATTGGCACATCTATTGTATCAACATGGATGACACTGTATCTGCATCAGACACGGCAAAAACGGCAGGAAGTGCGGCTGGTGTCGATCTTGATATGTCTGCGAATGTCACATCGACCGTTAATGACTTAATAATTGGAGCATCTGCAAATTATAACAACACACCCGCGTTAACTCTGAATGACGGGACAGGTGTTGAACTCGATTACTTAACAACAGATCCACCAGCAGCAGACATGGTTGTTTGGCGCGAACCAGGCGCAGCAACTAGCAAAGCAGTTGGCGGGACGTATGGAGCCACAACAGCCTTCTGTGGTTTGTGCGTATCCATGACCCCAATAACAGGCGGCGGCGGCGGCGGAGTCGTTATCTTAAGACGAAGGCGAGATGAATAAATGAATATTCTCAGGAAATACGGTGTTGCAACCACTATCAACTTTGATCTGTTCGAGGTCGATGGGATTAACTTCCGAGTTAATGCGGTCCATGGCACTGGCGATACAGCCATCATGAAAGATGAGGGCGCAGAAGCAAACACAACGAGTGGTTTTGTTGACGAGGGTACAGGGTATTCTCTCGCTCTATCTGCAACTGAAATGCAGGCAGCCAGGATTGTGGTTTACATCGTCGATCAAACAGCCACAAAAGTCTGGCTGGACAAATCAATTGTAATCGATACCTATGGCCACGCATCAGCGCAACACGCATTCGATCTCGACCACGCGCAAGACACGCCGGTTAAGAACACAGCGTTGAACAACATCCCGTTCTTCATGGCGCTAGATAGTGGAGCCAAGGGTACAGGGCTCACAGTATCTGGGGTTAAGTCACTGGATGGCGGGACTAACGCAGCGGTTGCGGGCACAATTGCGGAGATTGGTGACGGCATGTACTCCTTTGATGCAACTGCAGCGGATATGAACGGGGACAGTGTGCTATTCACGTTTACCGCTACCGGTGCAAAACCATCAGGAGTGGCATTCTCCACGAGGTCATAAATGAATGTACGTGGTGGGATAAGCTCCTTATCGGGATCTTTTCTTCGGTACCTGGGTCAGGACACAGACCAAACGTCGACAGCTTCCCCCGGCGTTTCTGCTGTGTCCGCGAACGTCACCGACCAGTTCCGCATGCTGCCCAACGCAAGTGCAGCCTACCTTGGTGATTTTGCTACCTCGACGGGCGCAACTACATTTTACCAGGCTATGAGTGTTGCCGCGATCGGGACCGCCACTCTCACGGATAGCCTTAGTTTTTTCCGGGCCTTCGCTGTGACAGCGACAGGTACACCGTCGACTGCCCAAGATGCGTCTTTAAGTGCTCTGTTTGCCTATACGATAACTGGCGCCGCCAACGTCAGCAAGCAGATCGCAAAGGCATTGGGCATTACTGGTTCCGCAACACCTGATCGCACTGTAAAGGATACGATTAAAGCTGATATAGGGGTAACCGCAACCGGAAATGTTAGCGGGCAACAAGATTACAGGACCGACATTTCGTTCTCAGCTACGATAGCCGCCACTGTTTCTTCCGCCCAGCAATTTATTGAAGCGTCCTTGACCTCGGTCCGCCACAAGATGGTGGCCATGTTTGATGGAGTGAGCAAGTGGTTTTGATTAATAACATTAGCAGTGCTAATATGTGGGGGTGCGTAAAGTAACTCGAGCCTATGTCTAGTGATGTCCTAAGAGTCTACCAGGCCCATGTTCAGGCCGCCTTACCCGTAATCCAGGAACCACTACCTCCGTTACAGGAGCAAATCCTGTCTTACATGATGGGTGGCGTCTCACTTACCGCTGCAATTAAAGCAACTGGATCCAAGGAGATCACGGAAGCTAGCCTGGTTGAGGACCCCGTGTTCCTCAAGTACATAGAATATTTTGCCCGTAAGCAAATGGAGAACGTCAATTTCACCCGAGACGATGCGCACATTATGTTGCTCGAAGCACATCGCAAGTCGCTATCCACGACGGAAGAAGTACTGGCGATCACGAAAATGATTGATTTGCACGGCCTCGCTGCACCTAAGCAGCAGGTCAACATTAACTTAAATGAAAATCGAAATATTGATGCCAGTGAGATGTCAAAAATTTCAGACGACGAACTATACCGGTTGGCTGGTGAAGACGTTATCGATCTCGAGCCGGAACTAATACAGTATGAAGATTAGTCCGTGCAGCGAGTGCCACAACAAATACCCTGCCTCTGGCTTGCAGGATGGTATTTGTGTGGAGTGTACATTGACAGCACAAGAAGCGCGTGTAGAGAAACCCAAACACCGTAGAGTGCCAAGTGATGAGTCGACAAGGAAGCAGAGCCTACCAAAAGGCAAAGCGAAAAAATCGCCGAGAAAGTCAGCAAAGCAAAGAGCAATTGAGGCGGTCGAGGAATCAGCAGACCCTGGTAGATCCACCGCCGAAAAATCCAAACAAGAGCTGATTGACCGGGAAAAGTCCCGTCGTTTTTTACTTCCGTTCATACAGCGGTTTGATAAAACCTATAACGCAGGGTGGTTCCATAAAGACTTATGTCGGCGCCTTGAGCAATTTTCCCAGGATGTAGCGGACCGAAAATCACCCCGCCTCATGTTGTTCGTCCCGCCTCGCCATGGAAAGTCGATTACGACTACTAAGAATTTACCTGCGTGGCACTTAGGTCACCACCCAGATCATGAATTTATTATTGCCTCGTATGCCTCCCAACTTGCGGAAGGATTCTCGCGGGGTATTCGCGAGATCATTAATGCAGCTGATTACAAGAGTTTGTTTCCCAGGACCAAACTAAAAGAAGACTCACGATCGGTACAAAACTGGAAGCTTACAAGGCAAGGCGGACTCTTAGCCGCGGGAGTTGGTGGTCCGATGACGGGTAACGGAGCTCACATCCTCGTGATCGATGACCCCGTGAAAAATGCTGAAGAAGCAGACTCAGCGACAGTACGCGATTCACATTGGGACTGGTATCGGACAACGGCTTATACTCGACTCGCCCCGGGCGCGGGCGTGCTATTCATTATGACACGATGGCATCACGACGATCTGGCCGGGCGCCTACTTGAAGCTATGGCAGACGGTGGTGAGCAGTGGGATGTTGTAGATTACCCCGCGATTGCACTTGAGAACGAGCCGTATCGCCGGAAAAACGAAGCCCTCCATCCGGTTCGTTATGACGAGGGCTCACTTGCTCGCATCCGTTCTGCAGTTGGGGAACGTACCTGGTGGTCGTTGTACCAGCAGAAGCCCACACCTGACGAGGGATCATATTTTAAGCGCGAGATGATTAGGTATTACGATAAATGCCCACCTCTCGAGCAGCTACGTGTATACACCGCATGGGATTTTGCAATCGGAGTTAAAGAACAGAATGACTTCACTGTTGGCATTGTTGTCGGTGTGGATTTCCTTGACCGGATATTCATCCTGGATGTGCTACGGGGTAAGTGGTCATCAGATGAAATCATCGAGCAGATATTCGCTTGCCACAATCATTACCTCCCGCAGATACACGGGATGGAACATGGCCAGATTAGTATGGCGATTCTGCCTTTCCTCCGCAAACGAGAACGAGAGGAACGTAATAAAGGCACACTTAAAAAATCCCTGAATATTGAGGAATTGAAAACCGGCCGTCGCGACAAAGTCGCCCGAGCGAGAACAATCCAGGGTCGGATGGAACAAGGCATGGTCATGTTCGACAAGAAAGCCACGTGGATCGAGCCTTTGATAGCCGAGTTATTACAGTTCCCCAGCGGAACGCATGACGATCAGGTTGACTCACTCGCATGGATCGGCCTGATGTTTGACAGTATGGGCAAGTTCAAATTCCCGAAAGGTAAGTCCGGCGGCGGCTTTATGGACAAGATTAAGCATCTCGCACGGCGCACAACCACCACTAATAAATCATCAATGGCGGCATAATGGCAGAGACCAAATCAAGAGATACCCAAGCCGCCCGTAACATACGGATAGCGGACAAAAACCATAGTGAGTATCTCCGGTATCGAGACGCTTCCGAGCACAACAAATACATCCAGCGCGCAAAGATTCAGGATCGATACTATCGTGGTGACCAGTGGGATGAGAGTGACAGATCAGAGCTAGAAGCTGCAGGCCGGCCTGCACTCACAATTAACCTGTGCCTCAACAAAGTAAATACAGTCATTGGCGAGCAGATCGCAAAACGAGTCGATGTTTCATTTAAACCCAAAGGCAACGGTGCAACTGAAGCTACGAGTGCCAGTCTTAATGCGCTGGTAGAAGCCATTACTGAAGAGAACCAATTCAGTACCCGTGAAACACTCGTCTTCAGTGACGGCGTTATACAGGAACGAGGTTTCTTTGATCTTCGTCTTGACTTCACTACACATATTGCAGGCGAAGCCCGAGTTAAGGTCGACGATCCCCTGGATATTATTATCCACCCTGATGGCAAAGAGTATGATCCCGATACCTGGCCTGGTGTAATTGAAACACGATTGTATTCGCTTGATGATATCGAGCTCGAGTTTGGCCCGAAAAAACGCGTGGAGCTTGAGAAGTTCGCCAGTAATGGTGACCATCACAAAGACGACTCTATGGCGTTCACCAAAATAAATACCTTTGGTGGCGCCACTAATATGCCGTTTTTTGGTAACAACCAATCCATGGCCCAGTCTCGCGCTATTAAGACGGTCCGCGTTGTTAGCCGGCAGTACTTTCGAATTCAGCAGGCGTGGCATTTCGTCGACCCTAAAATGGGCGACATGAAAGTAGCCCCTGCTAAATGGTCGGATAGGAAGATCCAGGCGTTTGCCGCGAAGAACCAATTGCAGCTGATTAAAAAAGCTGCCCGGAGAGTCCGATGGACGGTGAGTGCAGACCATGTTCTGCTACATGATGACTGGTCCCCATACCGCCATTTCACGAAAGTTCCTTACTTCTGTTACTTCAGGAGAGGCAAACCGTTTGGTGTAATGACTAATCTGATATCCCCGCAAGACAATGTTAACAAACTCGCCAGTCAAACGCTGTCTGTGGTTAATAGCACAGCTAATAGCGGCTGGATTGTTGAGGAAGATTCACTAATCGATATGGAGATCGAGGAGCTCGAAACAAAAGGTGCTTCTACCGGCCTTGTCCTACAGTATGCCAAAGGATCCACCGCCCCTGAGAAAATCCAATCAAACACTATACCCACCGGCCTTGTTCAAATGAAAAGCGAAGCTGCCGGAATGATGGATGATATTAGTGGGGTTGACCAGGTACTGGAAGGTACCGCGTCTCCTGAGTTTTCTGGTATCGCGTTAGGACAGCAAGAATCTCGTGGCATCCGTAAACTTTCTATTGCGATCGATAACCTACGACAGACTCGGTGGTTGCTCGTCCGGAATTTGCTGGATTTAGTCCAGGACCATTACAAAGAGCAACGCATTGTTTTTATCCGAGACCGGGAGCGCAGTGATCACAACATGGAAGAAGTGGTGATTAACGAACGGGATGCTGCTGGCCGCATTGTGAATGATATCTCCATTGGAGACTACGACATTGTTATTGGTACTCGCCCCGCACGTGACACCTTCGAAGAACGGCAGTTCACTGAAGTCCTCGAACTTAGAAACGCAGGCGTTAATATTCCTGATCATTGGGTTGTTCGCTACTCGTCCCTTGAGAATAAGCAACAGCTTGAAGACATGCTGGCACAAGCTGCGGGCTTTGGTGAAATGTCTGAAGAAGAACAGCGTGCTGCGCAGCTTGAAATCGAACTCTCGATGGTAATGCAAGAGGGTGAAGTCAAGAAACTCGAAGCAGAAATCGAAGATATTGAAGCTAGAGCTAATCTATCAAATGCTAAAGCCGAGGATCTTCGTGCTGGCGATGATAGCCAGGCACTACGTCAACAACGCCTTGGTGCCGAAGCGAAACTCGCCCAGTCCAAGAAAGAACTCGATCTCAGACGCGAGTTGTCTGCGGCCGTTAATGCAGTAAGTGTTCGCAAGAACGACCAAACGGCTGTTAACCAGTCTACAAAAATCGTGGCAGATCATGACGCGAAACAACAACCTAACCAAAACCAAAGGTGATATAAATGCCCACACCAGCTACATCAATGCCGTTTAACAAGCAAGTTGCCGCGTCACAGACCGAGCTAAATAGTCGAGCGGTAGCCTCTGGCGACCCGGCGCCAGCTCCTCCCGCTGATGATCGAGGAGATTTTCTACCCGATGATTTGCCTATCGATCCAGTAGATCCAACCGATCCAATTGATCCAATCGATCCAATTGATCCAGTAGATCCGGTAGATCCAATCGATCCGGTAGATCCAATCGATCC